>NPIE01005316.1_pt1 | contig 57754 bp, 52 predicted proteins | sample 8637661 | NCBI WGS metagenome assembly NPIE01 (sample SAMN07420842, study PRJNA396082) | bioreactor metagenome | isolation source: sample BA12 brine-fed electro-methanogenic bioreactor BA | place: Japan: Kochi | collected 2016-12-09 | reverse complement strand
GTGATCGCCGCCGTCAGCGTCGTTTTACCATGGTCAATATGTCCCATCGTACCTACGTTCAGGTGCGGTTTTGATCGATCAAATGTTTCCTTAGCCATCTTAATAATTACTCCTCATTCTAATATTTCTAATGATTACAAACCTGCAATCTTTTTCATCACTGCTTCTGATACGGGCGCGTAATGCTGGAACTCCATGGTGAAAACACCACGACCTTTGGTCGCAGAACGCAGTTCAGTCGCATAACCAAACATTTCTGCCAGGGGCACTTCTGCATGGATTTCCTGGGCATTACCAGGACGCTGATCCATCCCTAACACATTACCGTGGCGAGAACTGATATGACCCAGCACATCACCTGTATGTTCCTCTGGTACAATCACTTCAACCTTCATGATCGGTTCCAGTAATACAGGCTTCCCCTTCGGCGCGCCTTCCCGGAAGGCAAAAATGGCCGCCATACGAAAAGCCATATCACTTGAATCGACTTCATGATAAGACCCGTCCAACAATGTCACCTTCAAATCCGTCATCGGGTAACCGGAGACAACACCGCTTTCCACAGCCTCTCGCACACCTTTTTCCACCGCAGGAATATATTCTTGCGGAACAGATCCACCGCGGATCTCTTCATCAAAAACAAACCCGGAACCGCTTTTCAGGGGCTCGATACGCAACACCACGTGCCCATATTGGCCGTGACCACCGCTTTGTTTGACAAATTTATATTCTGCTTCCGGAACGGTGCGGGTAATGGTTTCATGGTAAGCCACACGCGGGTTGCCCACGTTTGCTTCTACCTTAAACTCTCGCAGCATCCTGTCAACCAAAATATCAAGATGAAGTTCGCCCATCCCTGAAATAATGGTCTGACCAGTATCCTCATCCTGGCGCACCTTGAAAGTCGGGTCTTCTTCTGACAACTTCTGCAGGGCAACGCCCATCTTTGCCTGGTCTGCCATTGTTTTAGGTTCGATCGCCACTGAAATTACAGGATCAGGGAAGGTGATCGATTCAAGAACAACAGGGTTGGATTGATCGCTGAGCGTATCACCAGTATAGCTATCTTTCAAACCGAGGATCGCGCCAATATCACCGGCGCCGATCTCATCGATATCTTCACGGCGGTCAGCATACATGCGCAATAAACGACCGACACGTTCTTTTTTATCCTGGGTGGCATTCAGATAAGTCGAACCCTTCTTAACCGTGCCTGAATAAACCCGGATATATGCCAATCGTCCCACGTATGGATCAGTTACGATCTTAAACACCAATGAAGACATCGGTTCATGATCGCTTGGCGGACGAGAAACCTCTTCTTCCGTTTTCGGGTGCATCCCGACCACATCAGGCACATCCAGTGGAGAGGGTAAATAATCAACAATAGCGTCCAGCAGAGGCTGTACACCTTTGTTCTTTAAGGAAGACCCGCAAAACACAGGTGTAATGCGATTGTCCAATACGCCTTTACGCAGTGCTGTTTTTAGCTCCTCAAGGGTCAGCGTTTCCCCTTCAAGATATTTCATCGTCAGGTCATCGTCTAATTCAGCGATGCGCTCGACCATGTTTTGTCGGGCAGTTTTCACCTTTTCCACCAGGTTTTGGGGGACTTCAGTATACTTTGGTTCGCTTCCCAGCTCATCATCAAACAGGATCGCCTGCTCTGTCAGTAGATCTACCACACCGGCAAAGGTGTCTTCCGACCCAATTGGTACTTGCATCGCCAAAGGCTTTGCGCCCAATCGCTCTTCGATTGATTGAAGGGTGCGCTCGAACGAAGCACCGACCCGATCCATCTTATTCGCGAAACAAATCCGTGGCACGCCAAATCGGTTTGCCTGACGCCAAACGGTTTCACTTTGCGGCTCAACACCCTGCACAGAGTCAAACACGACCACACCGCCATCCAACACACGCAAAGAGCGCTGGACTTCAGCGGTGAAGTCAATATGACCGGGGGTGTCAATCAAGTTGATTTTGTGGTTTTTCCACTCTGTGGTCACTGCAGCGGAAACAATGGTGATTCCGCGTTCCCGTTCCTGTTCCATCCAGTCGGTGATGGTTGTACCATCATCAACATTGCCCAGGCGATAAGTGCGACCGGTATAGAACAGAATCCGCTCAGTTGTGGTGGTTTTACCGGCATCAATATGCGCGATAACACCAATGTTGCGGTATCGTTCAAGTGGAAATTCTTGTTGAGACATGACTACCTATTCCATCCGGTCAGCAATAAAGGAAGTGAGCTTAGAGTCGGAAGTGCGAGAAAGCTCGGTTGGCTTCAGCCATTCGATGCGCTTCTTCACGTCGACGGAAGGCAGCACCTGTATTTGTGGCTGCATCCATTAACTCATTTGCCATTTTTTCAGCGAAAGACTTACCTGATCGCGCACGGGCAGCAGTGATAATCCAGCGCATGGCCAGATTTTTCCTACGAGAAGGTTCAACTTCCATGGGCACCTGATAGGTGGCACCACCCACACGCCTCGGTTTGACCTCCATCATCGGGGAGACGCTCTTAATTGCTGCATCAAAGGTCTCGAGGGGGTCTTTGCCAGTTCGCTCTTCAATCAAATCAAAGGCATCATACAACAGGCTTGCTGCTGTGCTTTTCTTACCCTTGATCATGATTCGATTGATCATCTCCTGCACATCACGATTTTGATATTTGATATCAGGTGAGACCTCTCGTTTTTCTGGTGTATATCTACGCGCCATACTTACTCCTTACAAAAAACAAAAATTAAAATAGGGCAAAGCATTTAAACTATCCCCTATGAGACCGATTGAAATGCTTCGCCCTAACTTAAAATACTATTCGCTGACTACTTAGGCTTTTTAGTGCCGTATTTTGAGCGGCCGCGAGCGCGGTCCTCAACGCCAGTCGAATCTAAAGTGCCTCGAACGATGTGATAACGGACGCCAGGCAAGTCCTTGACACGACCGCCGCGCACAAGCACCACAGAGTGCTCCTGCAGCTGATGGCCTTCGCCAGGGATATAAGCCGTGACTTCCATATGGTTCGTCAGACGCACACGGGCGATCTTCCGCAACGCGGAGTTCGGTTTCTTAGGGGTCATCGTACGCACGACCGTGCAAACACCGCGTTTCTGCGGCGCACCCTTTGGCTGCCGAATACGTTTCTGCTTCTGCGAGTTGTACGTATACTGCAGTGCTGGGGCTTTGCTCTTCTTCCGTTTTGTTGATCGGCCTTTGCGTATCAATTGATTGATCGTTGGCACATTTGCCTCCAAAGCTAAATCTAAATAATAACTTCTTCCAATAATGGAGGCCATCATCATCTTTCAAGATGGCCTCGCAACTATCCAATTTATCCTCCAATTAACCGACCGGTATTATGGGGCCGGCATGAAGGTAACGAGGGATGATTCTACCATGTGTGCAAGGGGTCGTCAAGGAAAACAATTCACCTGTTAACACATCCTTTAAATATCTCTACCGATGCTGATCAAACCCGTTGGCGTGTTCGGCACACGGGGTTTATCCTCATCTTTACCGAAGGTCACCACTTCACCGGTTTCTAACACAGCCTCGATGGCTAAACCCAGGCTTTGCATTTCTTTCACCAGCACCTTGAAAGCTGCCGGGATGCCAGGATCCTCGATCGGTTCGCCCTTGACAATCGATTCATAGGTGCTTACACGCCCCACAACATCATCAGACTTGACTGTCAGCATCTCCTGCAATGTGTAAGCAGCGCCATAAGCCTCCAGCGCCCAAACCTCCATCTCGCCGAACCGCTGACCGCCAAATTGCGCTTTACCGCCAAGCGGCTGCTGTGTCACCAGGCTGTATGGGCCTGTTGAACGGGCATGCACCTTGTCTTCTACAAGGTGGTGCAATTTAAGAACATTCATCAAGCCAACCGTGACTGGGTGATCATAGTAGTCACCCGTTTTACCATCGCGTAGTTTTTTCTTACCAAGTGTGGGCATCGGTTTATCAAGGGCTTTCATCGTCTCCCTGGCTTTTGCTTGCAGTTCATCACCAGATAAGCTCTTCTTGACTTTGACACCCAAGTCTGCCATCCACAATTGCAGGCAAGCCTCAATTGCACGGGTATCCTGTGCTTCTCTTTCAGAAACAGGCAACTCATCCGTTTCAAATGAAGTGATTTTTTCAGGATCATAACCTTTGTCCCTGAGCCATTCCTTCATAGTCACCCGACGGGAATAAATCCTGTCCGAAGCTAATTCATAAACATCATAGCCGCGTTCACCCAACCACTCTTCCAGATAAAGCAAGCGAACTTCGTCATCATCACGGATCAACTCTGGTTCGTAATCCTGGTCTTTAATCCACTCCCAGGCTTTTGCCACGGTCTCATCCCAGGCCTGATCGATCATCCAGGCTCGCGCCAGCTCGGCTTCGATCTCATACTCTGTTGCGCCGTCAAAGACTGGCGTTACAGCCCTGAAGGATAACCGCTCAGCAGCCCACCCAAGGTGGACCTCAAGCAACTGACCAAGGTTCATACGTCCGGGAACACTTAAAGGGTTGAGAATTACGTCAATCGGGCGGCCGTTATCGAGGAAAGGCATATCCTCAACAGGCACAACCATCGAGATCACGCCTTTGTTGCCATGCCGCCCAGCCATCTTATCACCTACAGTAACTTTTCGCCGTTGGGCGACAGATATGCGGACCATGGTGTCCACACCGGCTTTTAGATCCGAGTTCTCTTCACGGGTAAAGACCTTCACATCCACAACGGTGCCTTTTTCACCGTGCGGCATCCGCAAGGAGGTGTCTTTAACATCACGGGATTTTTCACCAAAGATCGCCCGTAAGAGCCGTTCTTCAGGGGTCAATTCTTTCTCGCCCTTAGGTGTAATCTTGCCAACCAAAATATCATTTGGTCCAACTTCAGCGCCAATCCGGATAATGCCAAACTCGTCAAGGTTGCGGATGGCATCTTCACCGACATTGGGAATATCCCGGGTGATTTCTTCGGGGCCTAATTTCGTATCGCGTGCTTCAACCTCATGTTTTTCGATATGCACGGAGGTGTAGCGGTCTTCCTGAACTAATTTTTCAGAAATTAAGATCGCATCTTCAAAGTTGCCGCCTTCCCATGAGACAAACGCGATCAACACATTCTGTCCCAGGGCGAGGTTCCCATCCACTGAAGAGGAGGAATCCCCAATAATCTGACCTTTTTTGACACTTTGTCCCTTAATTACTGCCGGGCGCTGGTCAATACAGGTAGATTGATTTGAACGGCGATATTTATGCAGGTTATAGGTACGGACCTTGCCATCCTTCTCACGAACCTGGATCACCCGCCCGGTGACAGAGACCACTTCACCATCTTCCTCAGCCACAACAAGCTGACCGGAGTCGAGGGCGGAGTGCGCTTCCATACCGGTTGAAACAATCGGGATCTCAGGCCGTACCAATGGGACTGCCTGGGCCATCATGTTCGAGCCCATCAACGCACGGTTGGCATCATCGTGCTCAAGGAAGGGGATCAACGCGGCACTCACACCAACAATCTGTTGGGGTGCGACGTCCATATAATCAATTTGTTCCTCACTGCTGGTAATGAAACCGGAATGGAACCGGCAGGAGACACGCCGTGTGAACTCATTATATTCATTCAACGGTGCATTTGCCTGGGCGATCACAAATTTGTCTTCTTTATCCGCAGAAAGATATTGATAATCGTCAGTGACAAAAGGTTTCACTAAAACCACATCACGTTCAAGCTTGGCAATCTTTTCAGCCAGCTCTTTGGTGATGCGCTCACCGCTTTCGGCAATCACTTCATCCGTTTCAGGATCTTTGATGTCTTCACGCAATTGACGCCCAACCAGGTCATCCTTCTTTGGGTTTAAGGATTTCACAACCTTTCGGTATGGCGTCTCAATAAAACCAAACTCATTCACTGTGGCATAGGTCGCCATGCGGCCGATCAAACCAATGTTTGGACCTTCAGGCGTTTCAATCGGGCAGATGCGGCCATAATGCGTATGGTGAACATCACGCACATCAAAGCCGGCACGTTCACGTCGTAAGCCTCCTGGGCCTAACGCTGAAAGGGTTCGTTTGTGACGTAATTCAGCAAGCGGGTTGGTTTCTTCCATAAACTGAGAGAGCTGGCTCGAGCCGAAGAACTCCCGCAGCGAGGCCACCACCGGGCGAATGTTGACCAGATTGGTCGGCGAAACCTGATCCTGATCGCGGATGGACATCCGCTCTCGAATCACGCGCTCCATTCGCCTGAGACCGACACGCAGTTTGTTTTGGATCAATTCACCAACAGTCTTCACGCGTCGATTACCAAGGTGGTCAATATCATCACCAGGCTCAACACCGTTGTTAATCAAGATCATCCTGCGGATGATGTTGACAATATCCGCCTTAGTGATCGTGCGATGGTTGATTGGAACTTCCATATCCAGTTTTTGATTCAACTTGTAGCGGCCGACCCGTTCAAGATCGTAGCGCCGTTGATCAAAAAGCTGTTCTTCCAAAAACGCCTTCGCGTTTTCCAGGGTTGGCGGGTCGCCAGGTCGAAGCCGCTTGAAGAACTCAATCAACGCTGCCTGGGCAACTGTTTTTCCATCCGAAAGGTCCCATTCAGGTTCCTGGCTGATGGAAGTTGGGATAAAGAGACGGTCTTCATCAGTATCCACATCTTTGAAAATATCGATCAATTCCTGATCTTCACCAGTCTTGATCGGGCTGTGGCTTTCATCTAAACCGTCATCAACAGCCGCAAGCGCACGTAAGAAAACCGTGATCGGTGTAGTGCGTTTGCGATTGAACTTAATGATGATGTAATCGTGCTTGCGGGTTTCAAACTCCATCCACGCGCCGCGATCTGGGATCATTTTAGCGGTAGAAAGGAAACGCCCGGTGGCGCGGTCAAGCTCGCGCTCAAAATAAACACCAGGAGAGCGGATCAACTGGTTGACTACAACCCGCTCCGTGCCGTTAATAATGAAGGTGCCCTTAGGGGTCATCTCAGGGAAGTCGCCCATGAACAGATCTTGCTTGATCGGTTCAGGCACTTCCTTACCTTTTAATAGCACTGTCACATAAAGTGGAGAGGCATAGGTCAAATCACGTTCGAGACATTCCTCGATCGTGTTCTTTGGCTCTTCATACCAAAACTTCAAATCCCATTCTTCAGACATCTCATCACCAGCGGGGAAGTATAATTGCATCCCCTGGTTATAAGATTCGATGGGAGAAATCTCTGCAAATAAACCATAAAATCCTTCTCGCTTAAGCCGCTCAAAGGAATCAATCTGAACTTGAATTAACTTGGGTAGGTCTAATCCAACTGGAATACGTCTGTACGATTTGATGGGCAATAAATCTGCCATTAAACACTCCTGGAAAGCTAATGTTGCCGGGATTTAACAGAAAATAGATATCCTGCTTAAATACATTATTAAGCGCAAAGCGCAAGATATGATTATAGCAATTTGGAGACGAATAGTCAAGCGCGAACGCCTATTCCCCTACTTTATCAGACTTCCGATTATTTATTACATTGTAACACGATACCAAAATTATACTCCAAAAAGAATCAACAGGATTATGGAATTTAAAGGTGGTCATTGTTTATCGTGAAATTGCTTGATTGAAATCAAAAACTCTCAACATATTCCCAACCCGATCCAAACCTTCACCAAGCTTTTCTGATATCCATTACCCATATAATTAATAGTGTAAGAATAAAAATTAACCGCTAAAGACAATAGCAAATGAAAGGAACACTAATGGATTTCAAAGGTTTATTCCAATCACAATGGAAGCAGTTGCGCGGCAAGGTAAAAGAAAAATGGGGCGAATTAACCGATGACGATCTAGATAAGGTCAATGGGCAATTTGATCAACTCGTCGGTGTGATCCAGGAAAAATACGAGATCACCCGCGCAAAAGCTGAAAAAGAAGTTAACGAGTTTTTGACTGAGAAGTAAACTCATTTCAATAAGCAAAAACCCGATCTCGCACCAACTCCGATTTGACGCGGTCACATCATTTGTGGTACGATATCGGCACAGTGAGAAATATTGACAGTTGAACGGGGAGCCTGAACACTCAGGCTGAGAGGAGGACGTCAGTCCTCGACCCGCAAGACCTGATCCGGATAATGCCGGCGGAGGGATGAAATTGTAATCACACAAACACCCTCCACCACAGGAAGGGTGTTTTTTATGACAGCCCATAACCCTAAGAAAATCGTCCTTTTCGTCAACGGCGATCTCCCTGAACCGCAAAAGATTGCAGAACTACTTTCTTCTGCTGATTTTTTCATCGCCGCGGATGGCGGCTTGCGCCACATGGACCGCCTTGGCATCGGGCCAAACCTGCTGATAGGTGATCTCGACTCCATCAACGAACAACGTCTGCTGCAGATCCAGGCTCAGGGCATTGAAACTCGAAAATTCCCCGAAGATAAAAACCAAACAGATTTAGAACTTGCCCTTGATGCAGCACTGCAAATGGCGCCTTCAGCCATTTGGGTTGTAGCAGCATTGGGTGGCAGGCTCGATCAAACACTCGGGAACATCTTTTTACTCATGCGGTCTGATCTTAAAAAATCGGATGTGCGCCTGATTGACGGACAACAAGAGGTATTCCTGATCCGCAATACCGCCGTTATTCATGGTGCGGCCGGGCAGCAGGTATCACTACTCCCGCTGGGCAGATCTGCAGAGGGAATTCAAACGGAAGGGCTTGCCTATCCTCTGATGGACGAAACGCTCTACCCTGACCGAACACGCGGGATCAGCAATCGAATGACCGGGCCTGTCGCCAAAGTATCTCTCACAAAGGGACAACTTTTATGTGTCCATCAATTCCAAATTCCAACCGATAGGAGTGGTTGATATGTTTCATTTAATTAAACACCATCGAATAACTCTTTTGTTGCTGGTGCTGGCTGTCATTCTTGCATCCTGCGCACCCAAGCCTTCTGCCACAGAACCGCAGACCCTGACCGTGATGACTCACGACTCATTTGCTGTGAGTGAAACCTTGATCCGCGAATTTGAGGCTGAACACAATGTCAGGTTAGCATTCGTACGCAGCGGAGACACAGGCTCTGCCCTCAACCAGGCCATCCTTTCAAAACAGAACCCATTGGCAGATGTTTTTTACGGTCTGGATAACACCTTCCTCACCCGGGCACTTGAAGAAGGACTTTTCGAAGCCTATAATTCACCGCTGCTCGACGAAATCCCGGATCAGTTTGAGATCGATCCCGATCATTTCGCTCTGCCAGTGGATTACGGCGATGTTTGTATCAATTACGACAAAGCCTACTTTGATGAAAACAACCTTGCCGTCCCCACTTCACTCGAAGAATTAACCCAACCCGAATACACAGGCCTGCTGGTGATGGAGAACCCGGCAACATCATCGCCTGGGCTGGCATTTTTGATGGCGACCATTGCCCAATTTGGGGAAGAGAATTACCTCGATTACTGGCGTGAACTGGCGGAAAATGGACTGGTGGTGGTCAGCGATTGGGAAACCGCTTACTATACGAATTTCAGCGGCTCCACCGGCCAGGGTCCACAGCCCATGGTGGTCTCATACGGGTCCAGCCCTGCGGCAGAAGTGATCTTCGCAGAAACCGAATTAGATGAAGCCCCAACAGCCTCAATCATCGGGCCAAATACCTGCTTCAGGCAAATCGAGTTCGTGGGGATCCTCAGTGGCACACAAAACCGTGACCTGGCAGAAGACTTTATTGATTTTATGCTCAGTGAAGCCTTCCAGGAAGATATTCCCATGCAAATGTTCGTATTCCCTGTCAACGAAAACGCTGATCTGCCCCAGTCATACATCGAAAATGTGCAGATCCCAACCGAGCCTGCCTCACTTCCATCTGAGCTGATCCACGCCAACCGGGAAAATTGGATTGAAAGTTGGATAGAATCGGTACTGGATTGATCACTGTGGCCGACCACTTACGCAGCCTGACCAAAAAACCTACCTGGCGGGCGCTGATCTTTTGGCTTTTACCCGCCGCCTTTTTAGGATACTTCTTCTACCAGCCATTGCTGGCGCTGTTCAACCTGCTCATCTCGCCTGATTGGGGCTTTCGGCTGGCTGAATTAGACCTGAACAGGCTCTGGCAGCCTTTGTGGTTCACAACTGCCCAGGCTGCCCTCTCCACTCTGCTTACCCTGATCATCGGTCTGCCTGGCGCCTGGCTGTTTGCCAATTTCATCTTCCCAGGCAAAAAGCTCCTCAAAATCCTGACGACCCTGCCATTCATCTTGCCGACGGTGGTGGTTGCCGCAGGTTTCAATGCACTTTTAGGACCGCGCGGGTGGCTCAACCTGGGGCTGATGGCACTTTTCAACCTTGAATCTCCCCCCATTCAATTTCTAAACACCTTTGGCGCCATCCTGACGGCGCACGTCTTCTACAATACCACCATCATCATCCGGGTGGTCAGCAATGCTTGGTTACAGCAAAATATCCGCCTGCAGCAAGCGGCCAAAGTGCTCGGCGCCAGCCCCTGGCAGACCTTCCGTGAGGTTACATTGCCATTATTGCGCCCTTCGATATTGGCAGGCACCTTGCTGGTGTTTCTGTTTAACTTCACAAGCTTTGGTGTGGTCCTGATGCTCGGCGGCCCGCAATTTGCCACATTGGAGGTTGAAATCTACGTCCAGGCGCTGCACATGCTGAACCTTCCGCTTGCTAGTATTCTCTCCATCCTGCAGTTGATCTGCACCCTGGCGATCACCCTCGGCCACAACAAGCTCGCCGGCCACCAAAAAATGACCATTGTGCCCCGCTCACAGGAAATCGCCGTTAGGAAACCAACACGCAAACTGGAACACCTGGCGACAACCTTGTTGATCATCGTTCTTTTCAGCTTACTGGTTGCACCATTGGCATCTTTAGCTCTGCGCTCCGTCGTCAAACTTGAGGCCAGCCGCGGGGAACGCGGCGAGATCGCACGTGGGTTTACACTCCAGTTCTACCGGGAATTGGGCGTTAACCGTTTAGGGGACTTGTTCTATGTACCGCCCATCACGGCAGCTCGTAACTCCCTGATTTTTGCCCTGATCACCATCCTGATCACAATCACGCTGGGAATCCTGGTCGCGTATGCGCTCAGGCAGCGATCCCCGATCAATGCCCTTCTCGACCCCCTGCTGATGCTGCCTTTAGGCGCTTCAGCAATTACCCTCGGCTTGGGGTTCATCATCGTTTTCAACCGGCCGCCCTTCAGCAATTTCAGCTTCCCGATCCTGCTGCCCATCGCCCACAGCCTGGTGGCGCTGCCCTTCATCGTCCGCACACTTAGCCCCGCTCTGCAATCCATCCCGGACTCCCTCCGCAACGCCGCACGCGCTCTGGGTGCACCGCCGCTGCGTGTTTGGCGCGAAATCGATCTGCCGCTGCTTTCTCCTGCCATCATCGTGAGCATCATCTTTGGCCTGACCATTTCACTGGGAGAATTTGGCGCAAGTTCATTCCTCACCCGTCCGGATTTTCCAACATTACCCATTGCAATCTTCCGTTATATCTCACAGCCTGGCGCGCTGAATTACGGCCAGGCGCTGGCAATGTCCACCCTGTTGATGATTGTCTGTGCAGGGGGTATTTTTATCATCGAACATATCCAGGCAACCAGCAAGGATTGGCTCTAATGCTCAAAGTCTCAAACATCCAAAAAACTTACGAGGGAAAACCCCTGCTAAACGGCGTCTCGTTCACTGTTAGCACCGATGAAACGATCTGTCTGCTGGGCTCATCTGGCAGCGGAAAAAGCACCCTGCTGCGCATCATCGCCGGGTTGGAAGAGGCAGAAGGCGGTCAGGTCTTTTGGAAGGACAAACCCCTTGCAGACCTGCCAGCACACCAACGCCGTTTTGGGCTCATGTTCCAGGATTACGCCCTGTTCCCGCATCGCAACGTCGCAGAGAATATTGCCTTTGGCTTGCGTATGCAAGACCGGCCAAAAGCGGAGATCGAACAGCGGGTTAGAGCTGCATTAGAAACCATAGACATGCTCGGATTCGAAGATCGCAAGGTCACTGAGCTTTCGGGCGGCGAGCAGCAACGCGTTGCCCTTGCCAGGGCGATCGCGCCCGAACCCCGCATGTTGATGCTGGATGAACCGCTGGGCGCCCTAGACCGCACCCTTCGGGAACAACTCAGTTACGAACTGCGCGGCATACTGCGGAAAACCAAAGTTCCCGCCATCTATGTGACCCACGATCAAGAGGAAGCTTATGCCATCGCAGACCGGCTACTCTTGCTGCACAACGGCATCATCCTCCAAAGCGGAAAGCCCCACGAGATCTATCGGCATCCCAAGAATGCCTGGGTGGCAAAGTTCTTTGGCTTGGGGAACCTGATCCAGGGTAAGGTGATCAGCCATTCGCCCCTGATGGTTGAAACTTCGATGGGCATGATTCAGGCGTCTTGCGATGGAGAGCAACCCAGCGTCGGCTCGCAAACAACCGTGCTCTTCAGGCCAACCCGGGCTTGTCCGCAGCCTGAAAACTGCACAAACCAGGTGACGGGCGACGTTCTCGACCAGGTCTTCCAGGGTGAAACCTATCGGGTCACTCTGCGTATCAACCGCGACCTGCCAAACTTTAACGTTCAGCTTTCAGAACCGGTGCAAATCGGTCAAACGCTGATAGTAGGATACCACCCTGAGGACATCCTTTGCCTTGAGAACGGGGACATGTGAACATGACAGAAAACCATCGGGTCACCATCATCAAACTTAACACCCAAAGAGAAGAAACCTGGCGCTATAAAGGACGAGTCCTCTCTCAAGATCAACACAGCATGCTAATCGAAGCCTATTTCAATCGCAAAGACATGCCCTTCCACGGCATCACCCTTAAAGAGAATGACCGTTTCCTCGAACGCTATTATGATTATCGCTGGTTTAACCTGTTCGAAATACATGACCGGGAGGATGATAAAATCAAAGGCTGGTATTGCAATATCACCCGGCCAGCCGAATTCAGCCCGGGCAAAATCGCTTATGTAGATCTTGCCCTGGATGTGCTTGTTTTCCCTGATGGCAGCCACCTCGTCCTGGACGAAGACGAATTTAACCAGCTCACCTTAGACCCAGATACCCACGATCAAGCCCTTAACGAGTTAGATACACTCTTAGGCATGGTTCGTAACCGCCAGTTGGCTCAGGCGTTTAAAGCATAAAAGAGACGCACGTCGTGTATTTAAGGCGTCTCTTTTTTATTTCTGTAGTTCAATCCTGGGATATCTTAGAGAATTCCTGCCAAAATACTGATCGCCTCTGAGGACTGAATGGTATAGCCCGCAAAGCCAAAAATAGATAAGGCGACAACTGCAATCGCGCAGCAGCACAGGATGATAACACCCAGCACCAACAAAAGGACCCATAACAAGGTGCGGTCTTTTTTAGGTGCTTCTTCTACAACTTCAAACGTTTCCGGGCTTTGATAATTTTCTTCCATGAACTTTTCCTCCATAGCTATTTATTCAGCTCAATTATTGAAACATGTGGCCAAAGGGGCCAAAACACAAGGGGATGCTGATCACGCCAAACACACCCAAAATCGCCAACAGGGCTAAACAAGCGCCGACCAGGCTCAACCCAATATTGATCCATCCTAAAATTACGCCCCAATTTGCCATCTCCGCGCCAATCAACTGACCGTTCGATTGTCGGATATCTTTCTTGGCAATATTGCCAGTGATGATTGCGGCAATTGCACCCAGCAATGGCACAACAAAAAAGCTGGCAATACCCGAGATCAGGCTGACAACTGCCAATGAGTGGGTTTGTGGACCGTATCCAGGTGAATATTTATCAAAATTTTCATCAGACATAACATCTTCCTCCATCAATATTTTTTCTATTACAAGTTCAACTAAATCACATCTGGTTTCGAGCGCGCTTATTTCTCCGCGTCAGCCACCAGATAATCCAGATTGCAAGCAGCAATATCAACACGCCGACCACAACCGGAAGAATAACCGACAATAACGATACCGATGTTGAAACCACATCTTCCACAATGCTCACCGGCACATCACCCATCCCGGCTGTGGTGGCTGTGACGACTGGCCTGACAGCCACTGATTTGACTACATGCACACTGCCAGCGATCAACAACCCTGCTGCAATCGAAAGGACCGGGCTGATGTCGGTGATCACATTTGCACTGGCAGCAAATAAAATCGCGCCTGCTGTCGGCCGCACCAGTGTTTGTACAGCGTCGTTGACATGATTCACAGCAGGGACCTTATCTGCAACGAACTCCACTGTCGAAAGGACGATCAATAACCCGATGATCCACCAGCTTTCCATTGCCGACCACGGCTCAGATAATTTGATCAAATCCGTAAACTTCGCTAAAAGCGAAACTACCAAAAGCGGTATGTAAGCGTTCAGTCCTGCGCTTGCCGAAAGGCCAAAGGCTGCTAATATATCCAATTCATCTTCCTTACCTAAATTCTGCTTTCTTTAATTATAGCGGAAAGCGAATTCGGATTAAACCCTTCCCAGGTGCCTGTCATCATATAACGCACCAGGTCGAATGCCCCAATTTGCAGCAGGGCAAGGATAAAACCGGCGGTCAGCGGCAGAACCAACTGAGCAACCTGTTCAATGGTGTTTTCCTTCTTGTACAGCATAACGACTACCATGCTGTAAACCATTGTCAATAACGCCATCACGCCAACCGCACTCAACGCAGAAAGAGCATACAGCACCCACGGGAATTCGGCAAGAATGAGAACATCCAACAAGGCTGCTGCAAAAACGAGGACTGCAACATGCCGCCAATCCCCAAACATCGAGGCATCCTCCCAGCGAGTGAACATGGTTTGGATGAAGGAAGGCATCAAAATGACAGAAATCGCCAATCCCATGCCAGTGCCGGTCACCAATCGCGTCCAGTTTTGGGTTGCGTAAAGGGAGGGCATAAAAGGCACCAGCATTCCAAAGGAATTGACCCCATCCACAACCCAGGATAACGCAAAAACACCAAAGAGGAACAGTACCGCAGGTGGCGGCATCTTCCCTTTGCGGCGCCCGAAGAGTTGATAAATCAAACCCAGCAACGCCCCGAGGAATAGACCCGAACACCTGGCACACATCGCCATCGCACGCTCACCGATGTGATAAGACCGGGCATCAATCTGATGGCAGACAGCATAACCGACAGCATCCGCCTTGCCCAGCAGGCCTTCAGGGGTCAAGACCAGCCAAATAGCGCTGATCAAAAGAGCTGCGCCGATCAGCGCCCAGCGCCATGCCTTACTTGCCATGAAGGTTTTCTGCGGTTTTTCCATGATGCGTTGAATTATAGAGCCTTCCTAAATGCTTCGCAAGCGGATAGCGCTCCTGCTCATCCATCCTGTTCACTTAATATACGCAGACCCTGGATAAAAGTTGCAAAATGCGCTCACATCCGTAAACTAAGAGATTATAAAAATAGCCTGCCGGGCTGGTCCACCCTGAACGAATGACCAGTTAACCAAATGAGCATTTTGTCCGATACTCATTGCCAATCATCGAAAGGGTTATGAATGGATACCAATCAACAAACAAAACCTAAACGCACAAAAAAAATTCTGATCATCACCATCCTCAGCCTGACAGGCTTGTGCCTGGTGACAATCGCTGTGTTATTTGTCACCAACTTATTCCTGCCCCAAGAATCAGATTCCCCTGAAACGCTTTCGGTTGAAACATTAGCCCATGCAGATGAAACACTGCACCTGATGAACTATTTCGGTGAAGCGGTCTGGCCTGGCTTCGGGGATCATCTCCCGTTAATCATTTGGAACGACTCAACCGCCTTCCTGTTTAACGCTCAAGGGCAACTCCCGGGTTGGGAGCAAATCTCTGATGTGACAGCCAATGGCTTGCCAGTCTACACTCAAGATCACACAGCGAACTACCAGGCATTCACCGAAAAACTGTCGAACGACCAATATGCAGGCAGTATGGCAACCAAAAACGCCATGAACGTCGGCTTTATCCAAATGTTTAAAGAAAACCTCCCGCCGGTTATCGCCCAAATTTTTCCTTACCGGCTGCTGCTCTTTTCAACAGATTTTTACATCACCAGCCTGGTGCATGAAAGCTTTCACGCCTTTCAGGCGGAAAGCCTTGCCCGAAGGTTCAACGATGCCGAAAAAGCTTATCGTTTCACTGATGATTACGAACGCAAATTTGAACCGATGAGCGATGCCTGGCAGCAAGAAATGGACCTGCTTTTACAAGCCCTTTCAGCAGAAAATGATACTGAACAAACCTCACTGATCCGGGACTTCTTGGCAGCACGGGAGGAACGGCGAAAAGACGCCGACCTGAATCAAAACCTGATTCTCCACGAAAAGCGCTACGAATGGCTGGAAGGTTCGGCAAAATATGTAGAACTCCAGATTTGGCAAGCAGCATCGGAAGATCAAACCTATCAACCCGTCCGCAAGATCGGGGCAGATGAGGATTTTCACGCCTATCAGCGCTTCCTAAAACGCTGGAAGGATGAGATCACCAATATGCAAAATGCGGCTAAAAACGGCGGTGATACACTGTTTTATTACAGCGGCATGCTGCAAATGAGGCTTCTGGACCAGAGAATGCCTGGCTGGAAGTCCCGCATGGGTGAAGAAAACATCTGGATCGAAGACCTGCTGCAAGTGTCACTCAATTAGTTTTTCCACCAAAATACAAAAAGGCCGTCTGCCAAATCGCTGGCAACGGCCTTCTTTATTTTAAGTATTATATTGTTTAATCAACAGATGCGGTCAGTCTCTCATGGGCTTTTGCCAGCCAATCAATAATTTCGATATTCTGCGGGCAGACCTCTTCACATTCTCCGCACTCAATACATTGATCGGCTCGCGCTTCAGCCTTCATCATATTGTTGTATTGCCATTGCGCATGTCCCCAGGCGTCATAAGCAGCAGCATCGTTATACAGCTCAAACACACGGGGGATTTCAACCCCATTCGGGCAGGGCAGACAATATTCACATTGTGTGCAGGGGATCGGCGCCAGTGATTCATACGCCTTTCGAACCTCAGCCACCAGTGCTTTGTCTTCGTCGGTCAATTTGCCTACCGCTGAATGAGATGCCGATGCCAGGTTCTCTTCAACATCCGCCATGCTGTTCATCCCGCTCAATGTCGTCGACACTTCAGGCTGATCCCACAACCAGTGGAATGCCCACGCAGCAGGTGTCCAATCCCGGTCGCTCTTCGCCCAAAGCCTGGCGACTGGGTCTGGCGGTGGGTTCTTCGCGATCCGTCCGCCGCGCAGCGGTTCCATCACCACCACGGCTAATCCCTTATCCGAAGCTAATTTCAAGCCTTTTTGCCCCGCCTGATAGTTGACATCCGCGTAGTTATACTGGATCTGGGCAAAGGTCCAGTTGTCGTAACCGTTGATAATCGAATCAAAGACAGGGTAATCATCATGGAAAGAAAAACCCAGATGACCGAAAACCCCTTCAGACATGCGTTTTTCAGCCCAAGAGAAGATATCCAGTGCTTTGTAGTTTTCCCAATAGCGCGCATTTAAGGCGTGTAAAAGGTAAAAATCCAGGTAATCCACGTCCAGCCGGCGCATTTGTTCTTCTAACAAGCGGTCAAAATCGGCTGCTTCTTTCACGAGCCACGAAGGCATTTTGGTTGCTAATCGCACCTTATCCCGGTAACCATCTTTGAGCGCTTTGCCAACCAGACCTTCACTCTGCTCACGGTGGTAACCCCAGGCCGTGTCCACATAATTCACCCCGGCGTCAATGGCATAACGGATCATCTCGATCGCCTTGGGCTCATCGATCTGGCCGCTGTCGCCTTCCAAAACCGGCAGGCGCATAGCGCCAAACCCTAACGCAGAAACTTCCCAATCCAAATTTCCAAATTTTCGATATTGCACATCTTCCTCCTCAATAAAAATAAACTTCCCAACAATTATACCAGCCTGATTTTCACTAAAACCTTATCAGAAACCCGCCTCTTAAACAACGCCCTATACAAAATTGTTTACGAATTTACTGGTCTATAATATCATTAATCACTAAGCAAAAAAATATATAAATGGAGGATAAATGAGCGTTATTCACCGCTTTACAGGTTCTGATACTGACTTTAAATGGGAAGATGTCGCCACCCGTGTTTACGAGGGTCAATTCGAAGGGGTGACCAAGCAAGTGCCGGTCGGACCTGAGGAAGAATCAAACAATTTCTACATCCGCTATTTCAGAGTCGAACCTGGGAAGCAGACCAATTTAGAAGCCCACCCCCACGAACACGGGGTGATTATTGTGCATGGGCATGCACGTCTGCAAATCAATAATTCATTCCACGAGCTCAAACCGAAGGATGCGATTTTCATTTCCTCCAACGATCTACATCAATTTACTGCGCTGGGAGATGAACCCTTAGGATTTTTCTGTGTGGTCGTCTCCCATTAAGCAATAAATAATCATGTTTAAATGCAAACAGCCCGGGTAAAGAAAAATCCAGGCTGTTTTGTTTTTTAGATACGATTCACATGCAAGTTGCGAATTATTAATGTCTAACAGCGATCCAGCAAGAAAAGTGAGCTCAGAGCTGCTCTTGAAACATCTCGATCACCCGCTGCCCTGCGGCAGTTAACGCATCTTCATCAGCGGTCTCACTGGATAAGGTCAGGTTCACAACCTTCTCAAAAGCATTCACGATAAAATTCACATCGATCGTATCTGACAGATGAGTTTTACGCGCCTGCAGCAGGTAAGCGAAAGAGCGATCCTTCACGATTGCATACCCCAACTCGTTGAGCGCTTGCTTGCCTGCTTCAAATACCTCGCCGGGTGATTCATCTGCAAATGGATGAGTAATTTGGGCTGTGGTTGTCATACGCCTCCTCTTATAATTTCAATGATTCCTGTACAGGATAAAAAATATCAGCACCGAATGATTGCCGAAAATTTTCGCTTCAACTCACGTTAGGCTTCAGGTTGTTGTTTCTCCTGTTTGAACAATGCATAAGCCTTATCCGCTGAAAATAAATCCTTCAATACATCAGGCGTCTTGATTTTGAAAAAAAAAGATTTGTTGGCTGAAATGATCGGCATCCTGGTTTGTTTAGCAAGCGCATCCCAGTCAAAATTTGCGCGTTCCATCACCTTTTTAAAATTCTTTTCGCTTTTCACAAACACATCTTCACCAAATTGGCTGACCAATTCGGTTTGCACCCCTTGTTTGATCTGGTTATACCCCTTTCGAGCGAGCATCAATACCAACGCATATAACAAAATAATTCCATTAATCCAAATCACATTCTCAATGTAAAAATCGAGGATGGCAGTTCCTAATTCTCCCAAAGTACCGCGGATGATAATATCTAACATGAATAACCTCTAAGGATAAATTGAATAAAAGGGACGGTTTTCACCGTCCCTTTATTCTAACGAACAACTCTATGAACTACTCTTCTTCAGCGGGTGCACCAGCGAGTTTTTCCCAAGCGGTGCGGTTCTTTGAGAAGAAGAACCAGACGACGACCAGCAGGACTGCGATCACAAGCAAACCGATCGCGCCGCCCAACCAATCTGTCAGGTTGGTGAAGAGCCATCCGGGCCACAGGAAACCATCACCAATGCTTGTGATTTCAACTGCGCCTTCAGGCATTTCGAAACCAGCGTCAACAGCAGCCTGGGTGAAGATCGGCGCCATACCGGTAGCGATATAGAAACCGAGACCCAGCTCAATGATGCCAGCAACGATCATACGGACGATGTTACCCTTCATCAGAGGTGCAAAGAGGGCTACCACGAAGGGGATGATCGCCAGGTCAGCAAACAAAATGACCTGGTTGCCGGGTAGGATCAGGCTCAACAAAATGGCGATCGGGACCAGCACCAGTGCCGTTGAAATGGCAGCGGGATGGCCGATCAGGATGGCTGAGTCGAGGCCGATGTAGATCTCACGACCGGAGGCACGCCGCTGCATAAAGTCGCGGGCAGCTTCGGAAACAGGGATCAAGCCTTCCATCAGGATGGCAACCATGCGGGGCAGGAGCAGCATCACTGCGGCTAAGTTCATGCCAACGCCCAAGATCTTGCTAATAGTCACCAGACCGGATTGACCTTCTGGAACGTTGAAAGCAAAGGCCAGAAGACCCAGGATCAAGCCGATGATCAAGCCTAAGATCACAGGCTCACCAAAGAGACCCCAACGCTTGCGAATGGTATCGGGATCAGCTTTCAGATCACGGAGACCGGGGATCTTCTCGAAGATCCAGTTGACCAAAATGGCAAACGGAACACCGGGAGCAGTTGTCAGGTGGGGGATTGAAATACCAGGCAGATTATAGAAGTGCTGCACAGCTTTGGCTGTCCAGTCTGCCAGGAACAGTGCGAAGGCAGCCGCAATTGCAGCAGCAATCAACCCAAAGACCACACTGTTGGTAACGATAGCAACCAGTGAACCCAAGAACGCAAAGTGCCAGAAGTTCCAGATGTCAATGTTGAGGGTCTTGGTCACTCTGGTAACCAATAACACAAGGTTAACCAAAAGGGCAACAGGGATCACAGCCAGGCCGACATCGGTGCCAAAGGCGATGGCTGCAGCTGAAGGCCAACCGACATCATACACCGATCGGTTGATGCCAAGGTTCGTCACCAGGGCTTGCCCGACTTCTGACAGTGATGACCACATCAGGCCAATAACAAGGTTAATGCCAATAAAGGCGATACCTACGGTGACGCCAGCCCGGAAAGCACGGCCGAATTTTGCGCCAAGGATCAATGCCAGCACAATGATAATAATAGGCAGCATGATTGTTGCACCGAAGGTATCAAAGAACATCTTAATACCTGCAAGGATTGAATCTAACATGTTTTCTCCTTATGAAAAAATAAAAATATGGACAACGACAAATTAAGATTTAATGTGGTTAACGATTTGTTCGATAACATCCTCCTTCCCTATTCCTGTGAGAAACGCAAGGGTTTGAATAACCGGAATGTCTTTGTCAACTGAGACAGGTGTCGTCGTGACAATCAAATCGGCATCACGAACCAAACTGGGGACCTCTGATGCTTTGCACTGGCGGATGTTGACATACAAGCCCCGATCTTCAAGGGCTTCTTCAATTGCTTTGGCAACAACCGTCGAAGTGGCGATCGCGGTTCCACAGGCGACTAAAATCGTTTTCTTTCCTACCATTTGCTCCTCCTAACCTAATATATCCGACTACTGCTCTTATTATAAATCTATTTTAATGCAAATGATGCTAATCGTAAAACCTGGTTACCTGAGCTCATCGGTTCTTGATCGCAGAAACAACTTCCTCAGCTTCGGTTGCGTTCTTCAATGCTTCAATCAACTGCGGATCCTGTAAGACACCGGCGATCTCCTGCAGCATCTCAATTTGCGCCTTTGGTTGATCGAGCGCCAGCAAGAACACCAGTGACACAGGCACGTCCTCGTCCGGCATGACCATATTCTTAAAGGCGATCGGTTCGGTCAGGGTCGCAAAAGCCACACCCGACTTAAGCACATGGACGACATCCGTATGTGGAATAGCTGCGTTAAACTTGCCGTTCAGCGGCAGCCCGGTCGGCATTGTTTTTTCTCTTTCGAGTGCGGCCTCAACAAAACTCTCCTTTGTATAGCCTGCTTCAAACAAGCGCTTGCCTAATTCATTAACCACATCTGCCGCATCTTTAGCCTCATAATTCAACAGGATGGCTGATTCAACCAAAAGATTTCCTAATGCACTCATTCATTTTCTCCTGACAATTTCTTCAATTCTCAATACAGCAGCATTTCGGGTGTTTCTAATGCTTTGACGATATCGGCTAAGAATGCTGCGGCAACAGCGCCGTCAATCACCCGGTGATCCACTGCCAATGTCATCTTCATCATCGGGCGCACCTCAACGGTGTCATCCTGATCCACAACCACAGGTTTGCGGGTTAATGTTCCCACAGCCAGGATGCCGGATTGGGGGGGATTGATGATCGCCGTAAAGGACTCGATCCCAAACATACCCAGATTAGAAATCGTGAATGTCCCATCCTGCACTTCTTCCCTGGTCAGGGCACCGGCCCGTGCTTGCTTGGTCAGGTAACGTAGATCCTTATTGATCTCCCGAATCATCTTTTTATCGGCTTGACGGATCACGGGGACAATTAACCCTTCATCAATGGCGGTCGCAATCCCGATATTGATATCCTTCCAATACTGAAGCCCATCGTCCGTCAGGGATGCATTCAAAACCGGGTGTCTTCTCAGCACCCAGGCAACCGTCCGAACCAGGTAAGCCGTCAGTGAAATCGAGTCGGCCCCTTCCTGGGCAGCCAGCGAATTCATGCGTTTACGGCTCTCTTCCGTTTCGAGCATATCCACTTCCACTGTCAGGTAAATATGAGGTGCGGTTTGGTAGCTGGCTTGCAGCCTTTCACCGATCCGCTTACGGATATTGGACAAGGACACCGTCTCACCAGCAATGGCCATTGGAGTCGCTGCTGCTGCTTGCGGCCTTTCAGCCATCATGTGTTCAACATCCATTGCCTGAACACGGCCGCGTGGGCCTGAACCTTCAACCTGTGCCAATGAAAGATCTGCTTCAGCCGCCAACCGCCGGGCAGCAGGTGTCGCCGGGGTCTTCACCCGCGGTTGCACCTCATCCCGCCCCTCAAGATACGCTTCAATATCTTCCTTGGTAATTTTTTCACCCACTGCAGGGATTTCATTAAGATCCAGGTTTTCAGCCTTTGCCATCCGTTCTGCCAGCGGCGTCGCTGCTTTGGTTGATGCTTGCTGCGCTGCTTTTTCGCTAACCGGCTCCTGGCTCTCTGGCGTTTGGGCAGGTGAAGACTCACTTTCTGCCGGGGGTAAATCCGCTTCTGTTTCACCCTCACCAAGGATATAAGCAACCACTTTTGTTACAGGTGCTTCTACATTTTCGCCATACAGAATGCGTGCTAATTTACCTGTGGCTGGCGCTTCTACCTCACTGGTGATCTTGTCCGTTTCGACCATGACCACCGGTTCGCCTTTTTCAACTTCCTCTCCCTCTTTTTTCAGCCACTCAACGATAAAGACCGTCTCCTGGTCCATATCCATTTTGGGCATGATAAAAGGTGTTGGCATAAAGTGCCTCCTTTTTAATAACGATACTGAACGATCGCTCTAATTTCCTCAACAATATCTTTAACCTGCGGGACAGCAGCTTCTTCAAGCTCCCGGTTATAGGGGATGGGAACATCCTTGCCGGCTAACCGGCGCATCGGCGCATCCAGGTAATCCCAGGCTGGTGTCTCGGATACAGAAGCCATGACTTCACCCGCCCAACCGGCTGTTTTGACCGCTTCGTGCACAACCAGCAGCCGCCCTGTTTTCTTGACGGATTTTGAGATCGTCTCAACATCCAATGGGCGCAAAGTACGCGGGTCAACCACTTCCACCGAGATACCTTCTTCAGCCAGGGTTTCCGCGGCTTCAAGTGACTTATGCACCATGATTCCGGAAGCCACCACAGTGATATCGGTGCCTTCCCGCTTGATATCAGCCACGCCTAACGGAATGGTGTATTCTTCATCTGGAACTTCACCTTTGGTCTTATACAGCAGTTTATGCTCAACAAAACAGATTGGGTTGGCATCGCGGATGCTGCTAACCAGCAACCCCTTTGCGTCATAGGGTGTGCTTGGCGCCACAACTTTGATCCCGGGGATATGCATCAGGATTGTTTCCAGAGATTGTGAATGCTGTGCTGCAGCCCCTGTCCCTGAACCACCTGGCATGCGCACTACCATTGGTACGGTGGCTTTACCACCGAACATATAGCGAGCTTTTGCCGCCTGATTGACCAGCGGTTCCATCGCCAGCAAAATAAAATCCATGAACATCATTTCAGCGATCGGCCGCATGCCGACCATCGCTGCCCCGGCAGCTGCGCCAATAATTGCATCCTCTGAGATGGGGGTCTCAACGATGCGCTCAGGGCCAAACTCTTCAAGCATCCCGGCGCTCACACCAAATGCACCGCCATAAGTACCAATATCCTCGCCAATCAAAAACACGCGCTCATCGCGGCGCATTTCCTCAACCATGGCGTTCTTAATCGCTTCACGATATGTAATTTCAGGCATAAACCCACTCCGTAACTTCTGAAGGATCAGGCTCGGGCGAATTTTCAGCAAATGCCACTGCTTCGTCGATCACCTGACTCATTTCTTGATAAATTTCCTCAACAGCTTTGTCATTCAACAATTTGGCTTCAATCAGCAACGTTTCAAAACGGCCGATAGGGTCTTTTTCTTTCCAGGTTTGAATCTCTTCCTTTGTCCGATACAGATTCCGGTCGCTCTTGGAATGGCCAAAATAGCGATAGGTTTCGGTTTCGACAAACACTGGGCCCTTACCCGACCGGGCGTGCTCAACCGCTTTTTTCATCGTTTCATGCACAGCCAAAACGTCATTCCCGTCAATAAAATAACCTGGGATGCCATGCGCTTCTGCTCGTCCCTTGAAGGGCACTTTGGAAGAGACACGTGTGACATCCGCCGACATGCCGTAATGGTTGTTTTCACACAAATAAACAACGGGCAGATCCCAGATCGCCGACATGTTGAAGGATTCGTGTAAAATACCCTGGTTGGCAGCACCGTCACCGAAAATGACCAGCACCACACGCGGCTCTTTCATCATCTTGATTGCCAACCCAACGCCTGCGGCAAGGTGAATGCCGCCGCCCACGATGCCGTTGGCACCCAGGTTATTGGCTTCCACATCTGCGATATGCATGGATCCGCCGCGGCCTTTGCAATAGCCTGTTTCTTTACCCAAGAATTCAGCCATCATCTTGTTAACGTCCGCACCGCTGGCGATAAAATGCCCGTGACCGCGGTGATGGTTCAATAAATAATCGACCTTCTGCATGACTGTGCCCGTGCCAACCGCCACACCTTCCTGGCCGGCCGAGAGATGCATGGTGCCATGTACCTTCCCGAGGGCATACAGCTTATCGGCCATCTCTTCGAAAAGCCGAATCTGGATCATGGTTTTATACATATCGATCAGGTCTTCTTTCGAAAGACCCAACACATCTGCTTTCTTTAACACATTTTCGGTCTTTTCGTTATCATAATTTGCATTCAAATTTTCAGATCTCATATAATCCTTTCAGATACACGATTAAATTAATCAATTTTAGCCCGTTTTAATACCGATGCTGCCGTGGCAGAATCGGTGATAAGAACATTGATCAGTTTTGCCCGCAGCGCACCAAGGATGGGGTCGACCTTCGCAGGCCCACCAGCGGCAGCAATCCTGATCGGGATGTCCAACAAGTCCTGTGCCGAAATCCCTATCATACGCTTTCTTAGCTCATGCTCAACCAGATTTCCGTTCCGATCAAAGAATACCGCACAAACATCACCGACGGCGCTGGCATCTTGCAAGGCGTAAACTTCCTCATCCGACAAATACCCGGCAAGGTAATAACTGCAGTGGTCAATATCCAGGCTGCCCACGCCAAGCAACGCCACATCCGCCCGTTTTGCCATGTTCAAAGGTTCAGTCAGGCTTTTGGTCTCAAGAATTAAATTGGCAATTGTTTCATCTTCGACAAAAAACGGCGCATTGAAGTAAATGCCCTCTGCATCCAGCTTATCTTCCAAACGCCGCACAATGGCATGCGCGTCGTAATCTCTGATATGAGCACCCAGAGCGCCTAAAAGCTGAATGACTTTAAGCGAGGGGATAGCAGTTGTCGGCTCTAAGTGTTCAACGGTGGCACTGATCCCTGTTCCCCAGGCTGTGCCCAAAATTTGCCCGGGCATCAAATTCCGCACCAGTTCATCAGCAGCCACACCGCCAAGCTTATCCAATAATTGGTTCGAGCGATCCACATCGACGATCCGTGCGGCAATTAAATTAAAACGCTCAACCATTTGTTGAGCGAGTTCTGAGTTCTCACTGACTGGGCGATTGATTTGAATTTCGATAATGCCGGATTCCCTGGCTTCTTTTAATAAGCGTGAAACATTCGAGCGCGTCATACCCACCATTTTGGCAATTTCTGCCTGGTTTTTGCCTTCCAAAAAATACATTTCAGCAATATCAGCCAGCAGATTAATCCTTTGATCGGGGCTTGGTACGTCCAACAGACTCTCCGTGATTCACACTTTCTATTTGCCGTTCACATATGTGAATTATATAAGCATTTCCTCCACGTGTCAAGGAAATTGGCGCACCTTTTATGCATACTCACCAAGCTGCTACACCATATTGACAAACCCTCCCCAATATGTGATACTTTTACCAACAATGAGAATAACGTTCCTTCTCTGAACAACGCAATCCCACGAAAAGAGGAGGTGGTGTACAATGACAGATCGTAGTAGTTACTTAACGATGGCTGTGGCACCTCTCCTCGGTAGTATTCGATAAAGAGTGCCGCAGCCTAAGCTAGATTGCCGCCCGCATCCCGGGCGGCTTTCTGGTTAAAAACCTTCTTTGGCTTTCCTTCCGGTTTACAATGCTCAAGTACAATTAACTCAAAAGGAGCGCTTATGAGTCGTACACATATCTGGTGGATTCGCCGGGATATTCGTTTGCAAGATAATCAGACATTGGAAGCCGCCCGACGAAATGCCGATTTTCTCATCCCCCTGTTCATCCTTGAGCCAGAAATAATGCGTCAGGCCGCGCCAAAACGCCGAGATTTCATCCTGGCTGCTCTGGCGGATTTAGACCGCCAGCTGCGAAACCTCGGCAGCAGGTTGATCGTCCGCCAAGGACCGGCGCAACAAGCACTCCAGAAACTGAGTGACGATTTGGACGATGTCACTATTTTTGCCCATGAAGACTTCAGCCCCTTTGCCCGGCAGCGCGACCTTTCCGTCTCCCAATTCTTTCCAATCAATCATCCAGAGGGCGTCACTCTGCTCCACCCATCAGCCATCCTCAAAGACGATGGCGATCCATACACCGTTTTTACACCCTACAAGAACAAATGGTACGAGTCTCCCATCCCCACCCCTACAGACTGCTTACCCGCGCCAAACAACCTGCCGCCCCTCCCCCAAGGAGTAGATGCCGGGCAGCTACCTGAGGCTCAGGCACCAGCGCACTTCCCTGCCACGTCCAGTGAAGCCCAATCTCGCTTGCAAGGCTTTGCCGATGATGGCATTCAGCACTACCAGAGCCTGCGAGACCGGATGGATCTGGATGGCACATCACTGCTCTCACCCTATCTGAGGTTCGGACTGATCTCCATCCGAGAGGCGTTCGTAGAGGCGCAGATCGCCTATCACCAGAGTAAAACAACCAAGCAGCGCTCAGAAATCCGCACCTGGATGGATGAGCTTGTTTGGCGCGAGTTTTACACCGCCATCCTCTATCACTTCCCAAATGTGATGGCAGGCGCATTTCGCGAAAAGTATCAAAACATCCAATGGCGGAATGCGCCGGATGATCTGCAAGCTTGGCAGGACGGGAAAACGGGCTATCCCATCGTTGATGCCTGCATGCGCCAGTTAGCCCATACCGGCTGGATGCACAATCGCGGCCGAATGATCACCGCCTCCTTCCTGACCAAGGACCTGCTGATCAACTGGCAGGAGGGCGAAGCCTGGTTCATGGCGAACCTGGTGGACGGCGACCCGGCCGCCAACAACGGCGGCTGGCAGTGGTCTGCCGGCACGGGCACCGATGCTGCCCCTTATTTCCGTATCTTTAACCCCGTCCTCCAGGGGCAAAAATACGACCCGGAAGGGGACTATATCGCCCATTGGGTACCGGAACTTAAACATCTCCCCGTAAAATTCAGGCACGAACCCTGGAAGATCAACCCGGCGGAAGCCGAAAAATACGGATTCAAGTATGGCAGCGATTACCCAAAACAGATCGTTGACCATAAATTCGCCCGTCAACGGACACTCGATGCCTACAGCGAAGCGAAAGATTCATTTGGTGAAGATCAAGAGGGTTAATCCAAGAAAAGAATGATCCATTTCCCACTGAATCAAATCACATCACAATTTGAGGTGATGCACCGGAATTGTGCAGGAGAACGAAGGGACCGCAGCGTTTTGCCAGATGCGTTGTGACCAACAGGATTACCTCGTCCCACCCGCCCGTGAAATAAAACGGTCGCGCCTCATCCGGCAACCCGGCGTAATCCTTAATAGCCAGCGTCGCCCAGCTCACGTCTTTGCGGCTGATGATGCTCACTTCCCATACCGATTTCGTGATCACATACTCGGGACTGATCCCCGGGATTGCATCGATCTCATCCCTTATCTCTGCTGGGGAGGGATATTGCCCGGGCGGGGCTATTTCCGGCACGGGGACGTTCATCTGCACCATCCAGGCGACCGTCGCCGGATCCTGCATGCAGTCATATAAGGTACGCACGTCATACAGCGTGGCATCATTCATGGCAGAAATTATACCTGCCAGCCTAAAGGTTAACTCGCGCTTAGAATCGATTAACGGCTGAACAACGGCAAATAATAAAAATCGCTAAAAGTCACCGTTAATGCTTGATATGCTGCCCACACATCGATCTCGCCCCAACCCGTCGCATGATTTGGCACGTTACCCGGGCCTTCGTCCCCATTCCCGGTAGGATAGGGGATCGAATCTGCGGTGTTCTGAATCAGGGTTTCAGTCGCAACGTAATCCCCCACCAGCCCGGGCGACATCTGCCACAACAGCGCCACCATGCCAGAGACATGCGGTGCGGACATGGACGTCCCGGATGCATAAACATACCCATAATCACTATCTGCATAGGATGAGAGAATGGAAACGCCCGGTGCCACCACTTGCGGCTTGAGCGTTGGGTAACCGTTGGCGTTGAGCGTATCCAGGCTGTCTGTTGGGCCCCAATTAGAATGCGGCGCATAAAGTCCATTGCTGTTACCGGTTGAGCCAACCGCCGTCACATGATAGGAGCGTGCCGGGTTGCCGACAGTGTTCAACCCCGGCGGCTGAGAATAGCCGCAGTTGCTGGCATTGCCATTGGCGAAAACGGGGTAAATCCCCGCCGCCAGCCAGGCATCGATGGCACTTTCAAACCAGTCATTATAAGTCTGCGCACAATCCCCCCAGGAGTTATTGATCACATGCGGACGCATGCTTGGGTTGGGGCTCCCGCCTGAAAGGTTGGTTGGTGCCAGCATAAATTGCGCGCATTCTAGCAGGTTGGCTGCAGATGCGCTTTTATTATCAAAGGCATTACAGGCGATCCACTCGGCACCAGGTGCGACTCCGATTTCATTCCCTGAGCCATCCGTGCCGACCATGATGCCGGTCACATGGGTACCATGCCCATAATGGTCTACCGGCTGATTAGCCCCGTACACGGCATCCCACCAGTTGAAGTTATGATTTAGGCTCCCGCCCAGGTTGCCGCGATACTGCTCGAACAACGCCTCGTGAGTATAACGCACACCGGTGTCAATGCTCCCAACCACCATACCTTCACCCCGAAAGCCAACCGCCCAGGCATCATTGGCATTGATCTGCAGCAGGTTGCTCATCGCAGTGCGTGATTCATACCCTTCTATGACTTGGGAAACCTCATCGGGTTCAACCAGCATCATCTGTGCGTTGGATTCAAGTGAATCAATCTCGACGAAATCTAACAATCCCATCATCGTCTCCGTCGTTGATGACTCAACCAGGATCACATTTTGAATCCAAAAAGGCTGATAAGTTATGCCAGCCCGGTCAAGATATGCGCGAACCCGCCCCTGTGAGCTTTCCGCAGCATCTGCCAAAGTATCATACACATACCAGCCGCGCGCCTCCCAACCCATTTCATTTGCGGCTGAAAGGTCTGCTTCGTCATCGAAGATGATCAAAAAATCCACTGTCTCAGAACGCTGGCTCTCTTCCAATAAAACAGGGTCTATTGTGGGGATGTCTTGCGCAGGGCGTGCAGCACCGACCGGTGAAAAACTCCCGGTTCCTGCTGCCAATAGCAAAATGAGCAATGTGGAAATTAACCGAACCCAATACACCAATATTTTCTTCATGGATTGCTCCAATCCGTTGATTTTCTACCAATAATTAATCCGTGATTGTGTTCCAGTATAGCATATTGGGATGTGTTTACCAAATGAGACCCTGGAATTACGCTGCAAATAAATCCCTGATCGCGGCCACAAATTGTTGGAGCACCACCCATAGCTTATGCTGGCAACTCTCAAGCGAAAAATCAATGGCAGTGATTTCAGACTGCGTCACAGGCGCATCCGCCACCAACCGCACATACAACCACTTTGACAGGCTGAGCCTGACATTCTGTGTATCATCCGCAGTCGGGAGGAACAGCCAGTAGAAGCCATCCTCAACATCAGGATCAGCCGATGTGGTGCTGGTCACAGCACTGACATTGCCATCTGAAAGGGTCACACCGTTCAGATATTCTCCCGAGATTTGGTCGCTCACATAGCCCAACAACACACCGCCCTGCAGCGTGCTGCACACACCTGATTGCATTTTATAGCCGGGGGCATCACATTCGGGGCTTACATTCAGTGCATAATCCCTGGTTTCAACGGGTTCGTCAAAAACGATCTGTGTCTCGGATAATTGTTGATAGCCATCGATCATCGATGTGATTATCAAATCATAGGGGACATCCACAAACAGCGAGACCTCAAAAGTGCCATTCACCGGGTCGGTGAATACCGACTCGCTGAATCCAGTGGTTTCGATCAAAATTCTTGCATACAGCGGATAACCCTGCCCGTTTCCATCGGTGATCCTGCCAGAGAGTGCTACCTCATCAGAGATCGGCTCCAGCATAAAATCATGCACAAAAATCTCGCCAGCAGTGGAAATGGACACACTATCCAGAGTCGATGATTGGTAACCATATCCCGAGACGCTCAGATCATAAACTTCATCACTGGCAAGGGCTAGCGAGTAATACCCATCCGTGTCTGCAACCGAAGTCTGACCGGTAGCCGGATCATCCTGCGCTGCTGCACTCACTACCGCACCTGAAACAGGCAGACCTGTTTCACTGTCATAGACATGACCCTCAAGATAGGCTGTGCCGCAAAATTCAAGCGCTGCGTTCACCGCAGCCAGGGCATCAATCTCTCCCCAGCCCGTGGCGTGGTTGGGAACATTGCCCGGACCTTCGTCACCGTTGCCGGTGTCGTAGGGAATTGGAACAGCCGAATCCTGCAGGAGTGTTTCGGTGTGGGCATAATCGCCTGTCAGGCATGCACCAGCATCCCACATCAAAGCCACCAACCCGGCGACATGCGGCGCGGACATCGACGTCCCGCCCCAGGAGGCATAAGCCTGATCGTGTGAGGACACAGCCGAGCGGATATTTACGCCGGGTGCGACTACCTGAGGTTTGATATTGGGATAGCCGTTGGGGTTAATTGTATCTGGGCTGTCCGTCGGACCCCAATTGGAGTGTGTGGCATAAGCCCCGTTATCCATACCGGTGGATCCGACAGCGGTCACATGGTAAGAGCGCGCTGGATCGCTGACCGTATTCAACCCTGGCGGGGTACTGTAGCCGCAATTACTGGCATTCCCGTTGGAAAACACGGGGTAGATCCCTGCGGCAAGCCAGGAATCAATCGTCCCCTCAAACCAGGGGAAGTAAGTTTGGCTGCAGCCGCCCCACGAGTTGTTAACCACATTCGGGCGCAAATTTGGGTCGGCATTATCCTGGTTCAAATCCCAGGGGGCAATCATAAATTGCCCGCACTTGATGAAATCCCAGCCCAAACCGCTTCCGGTTTGACTGATCGCCTTACATGCGATCCAGTCCGCCTGCGGTGCGACGCCGATTCGGTTACCATCACCATCTGTGCCAGCCATGATGCCAATTGTGTGGCTGCCGTGCCCATGATCGTCATAAGCAACATCACTGCCGTTCACCGTATCCCACCAATTGAAATTGTGGTCGATGTTACCATCCCCAAGATTGCCCCGATAGGTTCCAAGCAGCGCCTCATGACTGAAGCGCGCCCCGGAATCAATGCTGCCCACCACCATCCCCTCGCCGAGGTAACCCATATCCCAGACGTCGTCCGCGTTGATATGCAGCAGGTTGCTGGCAGCCCCTTCGACAGCAACCTCTTCATCTGCCACACTGCTTTCGGGGAACACTGTTTCTTCAAGGAAAACAACAGGTACTTTTTCCATCGAGTCGATTTCATAAAAATCCAGCAAGCCATTCAGAGTTTTACTGGTCGAGGACTTCACAGCGATCACATTTTGCACCCAGAAAGGCTCATATTCGACGTCCTGTTCTTCAAGATACTTGCGCACATTAGCCTGGGTTTCATCTGCATGTGCGCGCAGCGTATCATACACATACCAGCCGCGGGCTTCCCAATCCATCTCATAGGCTGCCGAAAGATCAGCCTTTTCATCGAAATAGATCAAATAATCGACCGAATCCATAGATTTCGCTTGTTCCAACAAGGCGGGTGAAATCACAGGCGGGTCCTGCTGGATCTGAGGTTTTGGTGCTTCCCCACCAAACATGATCCCGGTGAGGACACCGATCAACATGATCAAAGAAAAAGTTCCCATCGGCAGTGCTAAGTTGTTCTTCATGCGGACATCCAATCGCTTTACTGATCGCTGGCTGATTCCAGGCTAAATTTTTATCTTTTATCAAGCAATGTTTAATAAGCAAGTTTCGTACCAATTATTTCTTACGGCAGCAAAGTTCATGCCAATTGTTTCCTGCTATAATTCAAAAACACCACATTAATGAAGGAAATCTCATGTCGCTCAGAAATTACCTTGAACGAAGTCAGCAAAAAGGGCAACTCTCCCAAATCGAAAAACCGGTTTCCAAACATTTGCAGGCTGCAGGGATCCTGAAAGCGCTCGAACCCGAACCCGTTTTACTTAACCACATCGCCGAATCCCAATTCCCGGTGATGGGCAACCTGTTTTGCACCAAAGAATCCTTCGCTGACTACCTGGGGATCTCCGTGCAAGACATCATCCCAACCCTGACAAAAGCCATTGACGACCGCACCCCGCCCCAGGTGATTGCTCAAGCCCCTTGCCAGGAGGTCGTGATCCACAACCCAAACCTGGATGATCTGCCAATCCTGTTACACTGTGAGGGCGACGGCGGCAATTACATCAGTTCAGGTGTGATGATCGCCCGGCACCCCGAATATGGTCAAAACATGGACTTTCACCGCTGTATGCAGTTCTCCGAAACTGAGATGGCGGTGCGTGTGGTCAGAACCCGCAATTTCGACACCTTTTTACAAGACATGGGTGAAGTTGATGTCGCCATTTGCATCGGTGTCGCCCCCAATATCCTGGTGGCAGCTGCCACATCGGTAGAAATCGGGATTGATGAGATGGAAATTGCCAATGCGCTTGAGCCGCTGCGGATCGTTAAGGCAAAAACCGTCAATGTGATGATTCCCGCTGAGGCAGAATTTGTGATCGAGGGCACCATCTATCGTGACCGTTGGCATGCTGAAGGTCCCTTTGTTGACCTGACCGAAACCCAGGATGTAGTCCGACAGGAACCCGTGATGGAAGTCAGGTGCATCACCCACCGCAAAAATCCCATCTGGCATGCGCTTCTGCCCGGCGGTTTGGAGCATAAACTGCTGATGGGCATGCCGCGCGAACCCACCATATTCCGTGAGGTTAACCGGGTGGTGGACTGCCGCGATGTTCACATCAACCCCGGCGGCTGCTCGTGGCTGCATGCCATCATCCAGATCCACAAGACCCGAGAAGATGACGGCGTAAAAGCCATCCATGCTGCAGCCAGGGGACATCGATCTTGCAAACATATTTTCGTGGTGGATGATGATATCGACATCTATGACCCACTTGCGGTTGAATGGGCGATGGCCACACGCTTTCAGGCTGACATGGATATGGTCATGCTGGGACGGGAGCGCGGGTCATCGCTTGACCCCAGCGCCACACCGGGCACCTACGAAACCTGCAAAGTCGGCTTTGACCTGACCGCACCCTTAGCAACCGGCGGCAAGAATTTTTCGCGGGTGCCCTTCCCCCAGGTTGACCTTTCTGAATTCTTCGATTAATATCTTAACCTCAGATAAGGTTTCGCCTAATCTGAGGTTAGGTTAAACTAAAACTATATTTTTTTACTGGATAAGAATAAATCTCTGTACCTCGCTGAGCATTAAAGGTGTGATTTAAAATGGGCTGGTTCAAACCAAAATTAATCTTCGTGCTGATCATCACTGGTTTGCTGATCTCCGCTTGCGGGAAGCAGCCTGCCAGCCCAACCACTGCCTTTGCGGACGACTTGCCCGAGATGAAGCCTACAAAAACCATCACGCTCACACAACTGCCTTCAGCCACACATTCTCCCGAGCCGACCAGCTCACCTACCCACACAGAAACACCCACCGCAACCCCGACCTTCACCCCCACACCCGATGTGCGTCTTGACCCTGCCGACTGGCAGCAATGGCCGATTGTGCCCACTGTTTCTGCCCGGGCAAAAGCCATTTACGAACAGGGCTTGCAAGCAGGCAATTACCCTTACCGGTTTTCAAAGATCGGCGACTGCCAGAACATCACCACCTATTTTTTGGCGATTTTCGACAACCCAGACCGTTACAGCTTGGGACCAGACTATGAATATTTGCAGGAAGCCATTGATCACTTCAGCGGCTCCTATGAACGGGAGAGCGTAGCGACCGGCGGCGGGATGAATGTCGCCTCGGTGCTCTCACGCTACTGGGTAGACCTTGAGCGCTGCAAAGGCTATGAAACACCGCTCGCCTGTGAGCTGCGCTTGCAGCAACCCGCAATCGCCATCATCAGCATGGAAGAAACCTGGGGCAGGGAAAACAAAGTTGAAAACTACGAAAAATACATGCGCCAAATCATTGAAACCGTGATCGCAGCGGGGACTGTGCCCGTGTTAGCCACCAAAGCCGACAACCTGGAGGGCGATCACCTGATCAATCAGGCGCTTGCCCGGCTGGCATACGAATATGACATCCCATTGTGGAACTTCTGGTCGGCTGTCCAGCCTCTGCCAAACCACGGTTTGCTTGAAGACGGATTCCACCTTTCGCACGGAGCAAATTACTTCGATGAACCCGCCAACCTCAAACGCGCCTGGCCGGTGCGCAACCTGACCGCCCTGCAGGTGATTGATACCGTCTGGCGGGGGCTAAACGGATTGCCGTTGGAGAACGATGATTGGTGATTTGGTGATTGGTGATTAGTAATTAGGAAAATAGGGCGCACATCATCCAACATCAAAATGATAAAATTCTCTCAAATGATCACATAGACCTGCAAAGTGACCTCCTGATGCCTATTCCTCATTTACCTAAATCTTGTGTCTGGTTTTTCAACCTGCTGCCAATTTCCTATGAATCTAATCCTATCCGCTATTAGCTATTGTCTATTAGCAATAAGCCACCCCCTATCAGCTACTCCCTATCAGCCATAAGCTGCCGACCACTCCCTATTCAGCTAATGTTACAATATCCTTATGCAACTCACACCTGAAGAGCAAGCCCTGTTAGCTGGGGAGGCCGGCCATGCCACCCAAAAGGCGATGGAGATCCTGACCGCGTTGGGCAGAATTTATGGCGCTCAACAGATGATCCCGGTTGGTTCTGTGCAGATCTCCGGTGTCAGCTATGCCAACCTCGGTGAAGCAGGCCTTTCCTGGCTGGCAGAAATGGCGGATGGCGGCGGGAAAACCCGAGTGTTTACCACCCTCAACCCGGCCGGCATGGATATCGAAAACTACACCAACCTGGGCATTTCTGAAGAATTTGCCGTCAACCAGCGCCGGGTGTTGGCTGTCTTTAACCGCATGGGCGTTGTGACTACCTGCTCATGCACCCCTTACCTGTTTGGCAACCTGCCCCGGTTTGGCGAACATATCGCCTGGGCGGAAAGCAGCGCTGTGTGTTATGCCAACGCTGTGATAGGGGCGAGTACCAACCGCGAAGGCGGACCTTCTGCGATGGCCGCCGCGCTGACCGGACGTACGCCGGCTTACGGTTACCACCTGGATGAGAACCGCCAGCCGACCCTGCATTTGCAGGTGAAGGCATCCCTCACCGAAAACCCCGATTTCGGTGCCCTGGGCAAAGCCATCGGGGACCGAATTCAATCACAATCCGGTTATCGCGTGCCCCTGATCAGCGGCGTCAGTGAAGCCAATCTCGAAAACCTCAAATCCTTTTGCGCCAGCATTGCTACCTATGGCGGTGTCGCCCTTTTCCACATGCCCGGCATCACGCCTGAAGCATCAGCTTACCCACCTCCAGCAGAATCAATCACGCTAACGGATGATGACCTTCAAACCGCGAAACAGGAACTCAACACAACAACTCGTGAGGAGGTGGATTTCGTCAGCCTGGGCTGCCCGCACCTTTCCTTGCGAGAGATTCAGCGGATTGCAGAACTGCTCAATGGCAAGCGGGTCACTAAAGAATTCTGGATCACCACCTCACGCCCCGTCAAAGGCATGGCGGACCGCATGGGCTACACCGAGATCATCGAAGCCGCAGGCGCTAAATTCGCCACCGATACCTGCTGTGTGGTTGCCCCTATCAAAGGCCGCTTTAAAGCCCTGGCGACAGATTCCGCCAAAGCCTGTTATTACGCTTACGCCAAAAATAACTTCAAAACCCGGTTGCTGCCCTTTGATGAGGTCGTCAGGGAGGCCTGCCAATGAAACTGACAGGACGCATGATCTACTCCGGGCAGGTCAGCGGTGAGGCGCTGGTCAGCTGCATGGGAATCTCCTTCTATGGCGGTGTGGACCCGGACACAGGCGTAGTTACAGAAGCCGGGCATGACCTTGAGGGTCAATCCATCGCAGGGAAGGTGCTGATCTTCCCCAGCGGCAAAGGCTCCACAGTTGGCTCCTACATCCTCTACCGCCTGAAAAAGAACGGGCTCGCGCCGGCAGCCATCATCAACGCGGAATGCGAAACCATCACCGCAGTGGGCTGCATCATCGCTGAAATCCCCTGTGTAGACCAAATCGATCTCACGCCATTTACGTCTGGCACGCTGCTGAATGTAGACGCTGAAAACGGTTGGGTTGAGATCAAACAGCGAAATTAAGCAACCCCTTCGTTTTCTATGATATGCTTATCTTATCCACCACACTTTTACAACGCTGCCTGATACTTTCCAACCCTGACCAAAAAGGAGATTTATCATGCGCATTAAAGACCTATTTTCCGGTAAGGATGAGCCGCCTGCTGATAGCAAATACCCAAAATGGGAACAGGTAAAATCCGATCCATCCCACCTGACAGACCGGATGCTGATGGAATTGCAGAAAGCAATGGTCTTCATCGTCAACGAAAAAGGCAAAGAACATGCTGCCGTCGCCGTGCGGGCTGACAAGTCCGAGTTTCAAACACCCGTCACAGACTCAACCCCCATCCGGTTATATGTCGGTTTCTATTCCGGACGTAACGGCGACATCTTTTCCATTTATCCATTGGTGCTGGATAACCCCCGTGAACCGGCGTTCAAAGAAACCTGGATCAAACCATACGAGGATGATGAGGGTGTTGAACAATCCGATCCCCTCAGCGCTGAATCAAGGAAAAGACTGCAGCTTCTGCTCAACCAAACTTACACCCAGATGGTTTTTATCAACAATCAAGATCAAATCATCTTCACCCGCCAGGTGCCATTTACGCCAAATCAGCAGAAATTATTCAAGCTATACAGTAAACGGCTCGCAGAGCTTCAGGGCAAGCACCTCCCCAAAATGCAATACTTCTCGCTGATCCAGGAGTATATGAATTCCGTGCCGATGGGTAAATTGCTGGGTGAATTTCTGGCATTGTTTAAATAACCAGAGTTTGTTTTCCTGATTATTTTCACTGACACTCAGCATAACAGAATAGACCATCTTTTACGATTAACGCGTAAAAAAACCCTGCATCCCAATAATTTCGGCAGTATAATGCCTGCATGAATAAAAACAAATCGATCATTCTTGCCATCACCGGTGCCAGCGGTGCGATTTACGGCTTGCGGATGCTGCAGGCACTCAAAAAACTTGATTATCACATCCACCTCATCCTCAGTCCTTTGGGGGCACAATTGATCACGGAAGAGACGGGCGTTTCTGCCCGTGAGGTTTTGGCTATGGCGGATGAAATCCACCAGCCCGATGACCTCAGCGCGCCGATTGCCTCCGGCTCATTCCACACTTGCGGCATGCTGGTCGTCCCCTGTTCGATCAAAACCCTATCAGGGATTGCCAACAGCTATGCCGAAAACCTGATCCAACGGGCAGCCGATGTGTGTTTAAAGGAAGGCCGGCCTTTGCTGCTGGCCGTGCGCGAAACACCCCTGCATGTAGGCCATCTCCGCCTGATGTCGCAGGCGGCGCAGGCTGGCGCGATTATCTTCCCGCCTATCCCGACCTTCTATGATCAACCCAAAACCATCGATGACCTGGTCAATGCCACCGTTGGGCGGATGTTAGCCCGAATCGGAATTGACAACCAGCTCTTCAATCCATGGGATAAGTCTTTAAGCGCTTGAAGGTTTATTTAATTGAAGAGTATTCGACATCTATCATTCTAAAAATTTCTAACAACAAAAGGAACCCGCATGCCGCAAATTGACCAGGAACGCCAACAGCAAGCCAAAGAATATGCCCGTATCAAACGCCGATTGTGGGTGGCGAATGAACTTTTCAGCCTGATTTATGCCTTCCTGTGGCTGATCGCTGGATGGTCGGTGGGCTTGCGGTCATGGCTGGAGTCTTTCACTCAAAACTCCTGGGTGATGGTGGCGCTATATGCAGTCGTGTTTGGCGGGATTTTCTTTTTACTCAACCTGCCCATGAGTTATTATGCGGGCTTTCTGCTTCCTCACCGCTACGACCTTTCCACCCAATCCCTCAAAGATTGGCTTGTTGAGCAGGCAAAGGGGCTGGCGCTTTCTGCCTTGCTGGGTTTGTTCCTGATCGAGATCATCTACCTCATTCTCAGGGTCACCGGGGACTCCTGGTGGTTGTGGATGACGGGCGCCATGCTGTTGTTCAGTGTCCTGCTGACCAACCTTTCCCCCATCCTGATCATGCCCATCTTCAATAAATTTACGCCGCTCAGCGATGAACATGCCGAACTGGAAGAGCGCTTGCTGCACCTGGCTGAAAAAGCTGACACCAAGGTCAAAGGCGTCTTCAAAATGGATATGTCCCGCCAGACCCGCCAGGCTAATGCCTTCCTAACGGGGATTGGCAACACACGCCGCATCGTTTTGGGGGACACAATGATCGATGAATTTTCCCCCGACGAAATCGAATCAGTGTTAGCACACGAACTGGCGCATCACCTCCACAAGGATATCCCCTGGTTGATCGGTTTCGGCACGCTGACCACCGCGCTTGGCTTTTTCCTTGTATCGCTTGCTATGGATTGGGCTGTCAGCCAATTCGGGCTGAGAGGGGTCGCAGACCCCGCCGGCCTGCCAGCCCTGATGATCCTGCTTTCAATCTATCAACTGCTTACCATGCCGATTGAAAACGCCTTTTCCCGCTGGCGTGAGGGGTTGGCAGATGATTATTCACTGGCGGTCACCGGAAAATCCCAGGCCTTCGCTTCTGCTTTCACACGGCTTGCCAACCAAAATTTAGGAGAGGTCAACCCGGAACCCTGGGTGGTCTTCTTGTTCTACAATCATCCCCCGCTTAATCAGCGCATTGAAAAAGCCGAGAACTGGCATTAAATGGGCATTTCATATACCCGGTAACGCCTGATAGGGGTCACGCCGAGCTTGACAAGGGCATTATTCATCCGGTGGTTATCCTCCAGCACATAATTGATCTCCATGCAGACTTCGAGATCCTTCAAAGCCTCGTAGGTCGCCTGGTAGAGCAGCGTGTCGATCGCTTTCCCCTGGTATTCAGGGATGACCCCCAGCGCCCACATCCGGAACTGCCGGATTTTCTTCAACCCGAACAGCATCTTCAACCACCCGAAGGGAATTAATCTGCCATGCATTCCGACCAGCAGGGTATTGATGTCTGGCAGCGAAAGCCCAAAGCCGATCGGATGCCCTTCTGCATCCTCAGCGATCAGTAGTGCCTCCGGGTTGACGATCTGCTTCAGATCCCGAGCCATCGCCCGTGCCTCCTCTTCGGTAACCGGGTAATACCCCCAATTATCGGCAATCGATCGATTCGAAATCTCGACGATCGTCATCAAATCCGATTCTAAGTTATCTAAATTGACAGGGCGCACGTTGACACCATACCGCGCACGCACTTTGTCTGTCAGCGTCAGGTAACGCTCAGGGATTTGATAACCCGCACGCATATCGGCCAGATAGGCAATCAGGTCAATGGCTTTCTGCAGCCCAAATGAATCAAAAAAGGATGCATAATATGGCGGGTTATGCGGCGCCATGATCACCGGTTGACGGTCACCGCCCTCAATCTCCAGCCCCCACTCCTGAGAAGCAAAGCTCCAGGGGCCGCGCATGGCATCCATCCCGTGTGCTCTCAGCCACTCCTTGGCGGCATCCAGCAGCAAATGTGCTGCCTGTTCATCCTCAATGCACTCAAATGAGCCAAACAAACCAATGGGGGCATCCCAATACCCCACCGCCAAATGGTCAACAAACGCCGCACAGCGCCCGACGACGATTTTTCCTTCCTTGAGCAGAAAGAGCTGGGTGTCGCAATGGTTCAACATCGGGTTCTTTTTGGGGTCAAATTGCGCCCATTGTTCCGACCGCAGCGGCGGCACCCACACCGGGTCATCACGGTATAAGCGGTAGGGCAGGCCAATGAACTGGCGGAGATCGCCGCGGTTCTGAACAGGATAAATTTCCATGTAATTCTCCAGGGATAAGGACGGATACTACTGCAATTGTAATCGGGATTAGGTGGGGTGGTGCCGAAAAAGTGGACACGAGCTAAGAGAGAAAAGAACAATACTTAGCAAAACAGGAGTCCAAAATGGCAAGAGAACCAAGAAGGCAATACTCAGAAGAATTCAAACGCGAAGCCGTTGAATTAATAAGGAGAATGTGCAGATGTTGTGTTTGACAGCAGATTGGAAGCAAAAAACAGCATATTTGAATATATAGAAGTTTGGTACAATCGCAAGAGACTCCATTCGACATTAGATTATCTAAGTCCATTGGAGTACGAAATAAGGGGGACTCGTGTCTTCTAAACTGTTGCCACCTCAACATATCTTTGTTTACTTATTTATAAATTCTCCATTACTTATTCTAATAATTATTTAAGGGCAACTTATCCTTAGAAAAGTATAATTTAAATAGGTAAATTTATTGGGGTAAATATAAGTAATTACTTACATCTTGGCGAAATTTTATAAATCAATTCAAGCCAAAGAACGAATTATAGGAGGGATGAAATGAACTTGAAAAAATTTTTGATGTATTTGATATTTGTTCTATTGTTGGCGATACCAATGCAAAATAATATCGAACCAAATAATAACACTATTCATCCTTGCATGTATTCGAATGTACAAGGTGCTGCAATAGATCCTAAGGAGATTCTTGAGTGGCTAAACTATCAGGATATAGAATTTAATTTTTCTACTTCCTACCCTGTGGGATGGGAATATCAAAAAACTATTGACCAAAAAGGATCTTTAATTGATGAAGAGGCAATAGTTCAAAGATTATCTTTTTTTGGGCCAGAGGGTTTCATTGACATTGATGTTTGGTCATCACAAGACATGAATTTAAACGAATGGCTTAATTGGTACGAGAAGACTAGAAATAAACTTCCTGAGGATGGATATGACACATTAGTCGCAGGAAACAAGGCAGTTATGTTTTTTGAGGATGGATCAACAACTGATATGATAAGCACATTCTTTATTGAAAAGGATCATGTTTATAGGTTATGGTATACCGTATCAGCAAATATTACTGGCTTTGAAATCTACAAAAAAATGTTAAGTGAATTTACATTCACGCATTCATTTGTAAATTCTGATCATTTTCCAAAAGAAATGGATAATCATATTACAATTGCAATAAAAGATTCTGCGCTTATTAACGCAAAAATCTCAAGCTGCTGTGGATATTATTCATATGGAAATCCCTTTGGATGTTGTAGTAACCAGGGGAATTGCGTATGGTGGGTTTATTATAAATATGGAGGCGTACCTTTCAGAGGTGATGCTGGCACTTGGTATGGGCAAGTACCAGATTATCCAATTTGGCAGAGAGGTAGTCAACCTTGTCTTTACAATGACAATATTGCATGGTGGCCGACCTATGATTATCCTCCATATGGGCATGTTGCATTTTTACACTATTATTCTGGTGGATCAACGATTTCAATCAGTGAAATGCTTTACTGCACTAGTTGTGGAAGATCTAGATCTATTTCCTATACTAATCCTGATGGGTATATGTGGAGACTTAATACAAAAGAATAGCTAAACTATTGGGGCTGAATCGAAAATGAAAAAATTTCTAGAGTTATCAAGTTTTTGTTGGATAGTTTTACTCTTGCTAATAATGACTTCATGCAGATTTAATGTCTTCAGTCAACAGAGTGAAATTGTCAATACATTTTCTACTGAATTGATTCTTCATGATCCAACGCCATATACAACGCATCGTAAAGTCACATCAACCCCATTACCTAACTCAATAGTTCCATCAACGCCTAAATTCGTTCTTCATGATCCAACACCATATACAACGCATCATAAAGTCACATCAACCCCACTATCTAACCCGATAGTTCCATCAACGCCTGAATTCGTTCTTTCAACCCAAACAGATCAAGCAGGTAAAGGATGGACAAAATATTCAAATGATAAATATCATTTTTCAGTTCTATTTCCTGAATATTGGGAAGTTTCGGAAGCACTCACACCATCCTTGGAATCGAACTTTTTGATTTTATCACCAAAGTCAGATCCCGATGTTCAACTCATCCTTGGATTCAAATGGGCTGATGAAGAGAGAAGGATTGAAAGAACAGGCGTACCTGCAGGGGAAGTCATCTCAGAAGGAACTTTGGAAATTCTGGGACAAGACATCACGCGGGATGTTTTGCTCTATGAGGGAAAAACCAAAGCGGTGCTTTACAACAATGGTATGGGAATTGATGTAAATGGATTGATATTCACGATTAATTTAGGTGTGGATTCAAATAAGGTTAGCTATGAGACCATTGATATCCCTTCTACATTTCAGATAGAGTCGGAGGAAATTATTACTTCACTTGTAATAATGCCCTGAGATGAAACCAATCTCTTTTTAAATGCACATCTTTCTCCCCCCTTATTCACCCCGTAAACGGGGGGGAGAAAATAATCATCTTATCCTAATTTTACAACAAGCCTAAGACAAGATTTAGGTCATGCATGATGGCGATGTGGTGATGCCGAAAAAGTGGACACGAGCTAAGAGAGAAAAGAACTATACTTAGCAAAACAGGAGTCCAAAATGGCATATACATCTGCCAATGGCCAGACCTTGTCGGAAATTTTGCTGATCGTGTCAGGAGAAACATTGATCCGGCACAGCTCCTGAAGGATATTCCGGATATCCTTGGTCGAATTTCCCATTGCATATATGGCAATCTCTTTATCCTCAATTTCGTTGCTGTTCAGTTTCAGCAGTTCAGATTGAAGTGCGCCACTCCGATCTCGCAGCACCTTGATCTCGGCATCTTCCCAGAGGTTCGCATTTTCCTGGTGAAGTGCCCATTTCGCCTGTTGCCTGAATTACGACCCTCGGCTTGATAGCGATCTTGCCCAGGCTCTTCAGCTAGTTCCGCTTCCAGCAACTGTTCAATGGTTTCTGATAATAGACGGTCAAAGATACCGTCTTTGCCATAGAAATCATCGATTTATTGGACGCTGGCCAATTCGCGGACCAGTTCTTTAGGGTCCGGCAGGTTTTTCTTCAGTTCGTCTTTGTTGGTTTTGTGGCTTTGTGTCATGAGTTTTCCTTTCTTTTTCTAAGTCTTTAGGATAACTCATTTACACTCTTATTCTGACAGTCTCCTTTTTTTCGATGACACACCCCCCTATTCTCCTACTAACTAACCACCATTTCACAAATCACCCATTACCAGATCCCTGATACCTTCTCATCCCTCCTATCACCCATCAGCCACCAACTACCGGCTACCAGCTATCAGCCAAATCCCAATACCTACTCCCTAATTACTAATCCCCATTCTCTCCTCCCTTGAACGCCTGCCTCAATTATGGTATTCTGCTCATCATGAACATGAAAGCCTCTGCACTCGCACACCCGAATATCGCCTTCATTAAATACTGGGGGATGATCGATGAAGACCGCCGTCTGCCAGCAAATGACTCCCTCTCGATGAACATCGGATGCCTTTCCACGCGCACCACGGTCACGCTTGACCCACATTTGAGCGAGGATATCCTCGTATTAAACGGCGAGGTTGTTACCGGCACCGCACAGAAGCGTGTGCAAGCCTTCATGGACCGCATCCGGCAGCAAGCGGATAACCCCGCATACACCCTTGTGGAAAGCACCAACAACTTCCCGATCGGCGCCGGGCTGGCATCCTCAGCCTCAGCTTTTGCGGCATTAGCCCTGACTGGCACAGCTGCCTTTGGGCTGAATCTGCCGGAAAAAGCACTCTCAAGCCTGGCGAGGTTTGGGTCAGGCTCCGCCTGCCGGTCGATCCCGGGCGGCTTTGTCGAGTGGCGCACCGACCCCGAGACCGGCGAATCCTATGCCATATCCATCGCTCCCCCCGACCACTGGAAATTGGCGGATTGCATTGCCATTCTCAGCGATGAGCACAAACCAGTTGGCTCAGAAGCAGGTATGAAAACCGCCGAATCCAGTCCGCTCCAGCAAGCCAGGGTGATGGATGCACCCCGCCGGCTGGAAGCTTGCCGCGAGGCAATTCTCCAGCACGACTTCTCCGCGCTGGCAGACATCATCGAGCTGGACAGCAACCTGATGCACGCCGTGATGATGACCTCCGACCCACCCCTGTTCTACTGGCATCCCCAGTCCCTCGCCCTGATGAAATCCGTTAGAGCCTGGCGCGCGGAAGGGCTGCAAGCCGCTTACACCCTGGATGCCGGACCGAATGTGCATGTGATCTGCACGCAAGATTCTATGAGTGAAATCCTTTCACGTTTGCGCCATTTTCCAGGGGTGATGGATGTGATCACAGGCTTGCCGGCTGGCCCTGCACGACTATTGACATAAGCGCACAACACAAATCCCACCGGGTATAATAAATTCGTCAGATAATCAAAATATCCTGCCTGCTGGTAAACAGCACAGGTTGAAAAAGGTAAAAAAATGAGCATTTTCTTATTAATATTACAGGTAGTCTTTGTCATCGGTCTGCTGATTTTCTTCCATGAACTGGGGCACTTCCTTTCTGCACGTGCGGTAGGTGTGCCTATTGAGGAATTTGGTTTCGGCTATCCCCCGCGCCTCGTAAAGATTGGCGAATGGAAGGGGACAGAAATCACCCTCAACTGGATCCCCTTTGGCGGTTTTGTGCGCCCGAAAGGCGAAGCGGATGAAACCGTTGAGGGCGGCATGGCGGCCGCACCCGCCTGGAAGCGGCTGGTGATCGCTCTTTCGGGGCCGGTGATGAATTTTGTAATCGGCATCATCCTGCTGGTCGTGATTTACAGCGCGGTTGGCATCCCCGCTTCAGACCAGGCGATGATCTCGCAGGTCACGCAGGGCTCTCCAGCTGAAGCAGTTGGCCTAACCGTAGGCGATATTGTTCTTTTTGTGGATGATCAGCCCATCAGCGATATCGACCAGTTGATCGAAATAGTTAATGCGAATGTGGGACGAGAGATCACCCTGACCGTTGAACGGGCAGCTGAAGTGCAGACCTTCACGCTCACACCGCGCGTCAACCCGCCCGAAGGCGAAGGCGCGATGGGTGTTGCGTTAAGCAACCCGCTCAAACCCACACCTTTCTTCCAATCCCTGGGCTACTCCTTCGAAACGACGGGTTACATCATCAAAGAGACGCTGATGCTGCCGGTCCGCCTGATCCGCGGCACCGCTGACCCGGCTGTGGCACGCCCGGTAGGCTACAAGGGCATTTACGATATCTACAGCCAGGCAGTTGAGATGGACCAGGTTTCAGAAGTGCCCACAGCGGAACCACTCCCGGTATTCACGCTGTCCATCATCGCCAACATCTCGATTGCGCTCGGCATCACCAACCTCCTGCCTATCCCCGCCCTTGACGGCGGCAGGATCCTCTTCACCCTCCCGGAGTTGATTTTCAAGAAGCGCATCCCGCAAAAATGGGAGAATGCGGTCAACACCTTCGGGTTCATGCTCCTGATCCTCCTGATGGTCGTAATTACTATCATGGACTTTACCAATCCTGTGGTCATTCCCTGACCCAGCTAACTTGAGGATTTTACGATGAGTGCTCCATATCAACGCGAATATGATTTTTCAGAAATTAAGCAAGCCCTGCTAAATGAACAGGCGCCCTTTCCGCCTGCATTGATGTATTTCTTCTCGGATATCATGGAGGATGAGCTTGAACAACTGAAGCGAATCTGGTCTCAGGTCACCATTCAACGCCGCCGCGGGCTGCTGGAAGATATGGAAAGCCTCTCGGAAAACGACACGCTGCTGTTTTTCGACCCTGTGGCGATGATGTGCCTGATAGATGAAGACCCTGTTGCCCGCGCCACCGCTATCAGGCTCTTGTGGCAATCACAAAACGAAGCCCTGGTGCCGCTGTTCCTCAAAATGATGACTGAAGACCCTGAAGCCATCGTACGGGCTGCTGCCGCAACCAGTTTGGGCAACTTTGTTTATATGGGCGAGCTGGACGAGATCAGGGAATCTACTTATCAAGAAATCCTTGATAGGCTGATCCAAACCCATCTCAGTTCAGATGATGTGCTGGTACGCAGACGGGCACTGGAATCCCTTGGCTATGCCAGCCACCCCGAAGTGCCAAACCTGATCGAAAAAGCCTACCAGGACACAGATGATGAATGGCTGCAAAGTGCCCTGTTCGCCATGGGACGTTCTTACGACCACCGCTGGGATGACGCTGTGATCCGCATGATCGACCACCCGGACCTGCTTGTGCGTTACGAAGCGGTACGAGCAGCCGGCGAACTCGAACTTTCAGAAGCCCGCGAGCTGCTTTTCGACCTCCTGGAAGAAGGCACAGACGACGATGATCTCTATTTCGCCGCGATTTGGTCGCTAACCAAAATTGGCGGAGACGGCGTGCGCTCCCTGATCGAAATGAGCCTCGAAGAAACTGAAGACGCGGATGAGATCCAGTTTTTGGAAGAAGCTCTGGAAAATCTCGACTTTACTGAACAAATGAACATGTTCGACATGATGTATGTTGAAAAGGATGACCCGGAGGATTGGCTGGACGATGAGGATTACATTGTGGATGAGGATGAGGATTATTAATACTTCCGCCGCATAAACCCCGCCCTGAACTGCTTATCGCCAGACCCTCAACAGAAAAGCAATATGGATAACTTCTAATGACTGAAGATAAAGACTATCGGCTGCATGCTTTCGTATCAGGCCGTGTGCAGGGGGTTGGATTCCGATATTTTGTGCTCAGGGAGGCGCAAGACCTGCGTCTGACCGGTTGGGTGGGCAACCTGCATGATGGCCGCGTGGAAGTTGTGGCTGAAGGGGATCACCCGGCGCTTAATCAGCTGCTGATCAAGCTGCGCCACGGCCCCGTCAGTTCCGATGTGCGCGATGTGGATTATGCGTTTTCAGATGCCCGCGGTGACTTTAGTGGATTTTCGCCCCGCCAAACCGTCTAATTCCCCGAGAAATTTTATTGACAAGTAAATAGACTATCCTTCATCCCGCCCGCCAGCTAATAGCTGTACCTTCTTCCAGGGCGGCAGGTCGGATTCGTCCGCCAGCATCTCACGTAATTCATACACCTGGTCACGCAGCATCGCTGCCCGTTCAAATTCCAGTTCTTTAGCCGCTGCTTTCATCTGTTTCTCAAGCTCTGTGATCATGCGTGCCAGTTCTTTCTGTTCAAGCTTGCTGGCTTTCTTGCGCATATCTTCAGGCTCAACGCCTGCATCGCGGGCAAGCCGGTCTGTCAGGTCACGTACCGACTTGACCACGCTGGCAGGCTCAATGTGGTGCTCTTTGTTATACGCGATCTGGATTTCACGGCGGCGGTTGGTTTCATCGATCGCCTGCCGCATGGCGTCTGTGATCTGGTCACCATACATGATCACCTGCCCATGCACATGCCGCGCTGCCCGGCCAATCGTCTGGATCAGGGCGATGGCAGACCGCAGGAAACCCTGCTTATCCGCGTCAAGGATTGCCACCAGTGAAACTTCCGGCAAATCCAACCCCTCCCGCAGCAGGTTGATCCCCACCACCACATCAAACACGCCCAGGCGCAAATCCCGCAAGATGCCCACCCGCTCCAGCGTGTCAATTTCAGAGTGCAGGTAATGCACCTTCATTCCCAATTCCATCAAATAATCGGATAAATCCTCTGCCATGCGCTTGGTCAGGGTGGTCACCAAAATGCGCTCGCCCTTTTCCACGCGCTGGTTGATCTCGCCGACCAGGTCATCCACCTGCCCCGCCGTCGGACGGACGATCACTTCAGGGTCGATCAGACCGGTGGGGCGGATGATTTGCTCCACCACCTGGTCTGCCAGCCCCATTTCAAAAGGCGCCGGGGTGGCTGAAGTGTAAACGGTGCGCCCCATCTGTTTTTCGAATTCCTCAAACTTCAATGGGCGGTTATCCAGCGCTGAAGGCAGGCGGAAGCCATAATCCACCAGCACCTGCTTGCGCGAGCGGTCGCCGTTATACATCCCCCGAATCTGCGGGATCATCATGTGCGATTCGTCCAGGATCAGCAGGTAATCTTTGGGCAAAAAATCGATCAGCGTCCAAGGCGGTGACCCTGCCGGACGGCCGTCGATGTGCCGCGAGTAGTTTTCGATGCCAGAGCAGTAGCCGATCTCACGCAGCATCTCCAGGTCATACCGGGTGCGCTGCTCCAGCCGCTGCGCCTCGAGCAGTTGGTCATTTGCGCGCAGTTCCAATAGGCGCTGCTCCAGTTCGCTCTCGATGTTTGCCAGTGCATGCTGCATGCGTTCATCTTCTGTGATGTAATGCTTGGCCGGGAAGATTTCCACGCTCTCCAGCGTCTCAAACACCTCACCTGTCAACGGGTTAACGGTGATGATCTGCTCGACTTCATCCCCGAAAAAGCTGACTCGGATCGCCTTGGTATCATCGTAGGCGGGCAGTATCTCCAGCGTATCACCCCGCACCCTGAAGATGCCGGGTTTCAGCTCAAAGTCGTTGCGCGAATACTGGCTCTCAACCAGCCGGCGCAGCAAAGCATTCCGGCGGTAGATCTCGCCCACCTCCAGCCGGATCAAATTGTCGCGGTAAGCTTCTGGGCTGCCCAAACCGTAAATCGCCGAGACGGAGGCAACGATGATCACATCCTTACGGGACATCAAGGCCGTCGTGGCAGCCAGCCGCAGACGGTCAATTTCCTCGTTGATATCGGTTTCCTTTTCGATATACAGATCCTGCCGCGGCACATAAGCCTCTGGCTGGTAGTAATCGTAATACGAGACAAAGAACTCCACCGCGTTATTCGGGAAGAATTCCTTGAACTCGGCGTAGAGCTGGGCGCCCAGGGTCTTGTTATGCGCCATCACCAGCGTCGGCAGTTGGATCTCCTGGATCACATTAGCCATGGTGAAGGTCTTGCCCGTGCCTGTGGCCCCCAACAGCACCTGGTGCTGATAGCCCTTCTTCAATCCCTCAATCAATTGGGCGATCGCCTTGGGCTGATCTCCGGTGGGTTCATAGGGGGCATGTAAATCAAATTCCATACGATTATTCCCTGATTATGATTGCATTTCTGTGGTGGAAGAATTCTACCAGAAAAGCAGGCCTTAGAAAGACCTGCTTTACGAACAACATAGTAATGTCGTAAGGTTTAAGCTTGTCTACGGCTTAATCCCCATTCCTGAAAACAGGCAGATAGGATTTAAAAACCTGTTCCTCCTGCAATGAAAACAAAACCTGATCCGACCAGGCGCTCCATTGCGCATCAACCTGGCCGCGGATCTGCCAGGCGTAATCCTCAGGTAATAATTCTGTAAAGAATGTAATTTCACATTCCCCGGTGAATTTGTTACACACCGCACTGGTCATGGACTGAGTGTAAACCAGTGCCCCGCCTTGATAGAACAACTCAATTTCATAATTTGAAGCCGACGACAAACCCGTCCAGCGGTAGGTGGGCGTGATATCTGCGATCTGTCCCATGGGTGCCAACGGAACCGGCGCGACCACCTCAAATGCCATATCCGCAGACCAGGCGCTCCACACCGTATCAGCATACGCGCGGATGCGCCAGCGATAGGGCCCCGACTCTAATGGACTGCTCAAGGAAATCATACACTGAACACTATCACATACCAGGCTGGGGTCAGCGATTGTTTCCGAATGGATCAGACTGTCGGTGTCGTCATCATACAGCTCAAAATCGAATTGTTCGGCGTCCGTGATGGCTTCCCACACAAAGTTTGGCTGGGTGTCCACAATCTCACCGGAGGGTGAGATCAGCGTGGGGCCATCAATATCAAATGTCATATAAGGCGACCATGCTCCCCACAGCCCATCCTGGTAGGAGCGCACATGCCAGCGGTAGTCCCCGGCGGAAAGGGTGATCGCCGGCGTGAGTGTACAGTCAACACCATTACACACCGTGCTGGGGTCGGTGATCATTTCTTCATGCAGCAGGTCGCCGCTGTCGACATGATACAGTTCAAAAGCGTATTGGGTCACATCCGGCACTACCCCCCAAACAAAGTCGGGGCTGGTATCGAGGATGGTCCCGGAAGGCGAGATCAGTGTCGGCGCGGTTGGGCCTGATGATGCGAGGCGGACAATACTCACCGATAAGAGTTCCATGCCTGAATAACTGCCGCCCCAGGGCATGGTGGGCCTGATCGCGGGATCTGATTTCCAGGTATCGCGGATGTAGATCGTTGAGCCGTCATACCCATACCCCACAATTGAATGTCCTGCCAGGTTCAAGAGTACCGGGTGACCGGCATCGATCTCTGCCTGAAAATCTGCAAGTGAGAATCCGCCTGAAAATTTGTTATCTGTATTTTGGCTGAAGCAGTCAGTAACCGAATACCCGCGTGCTTCGTAAAATAATTTTCTACCGTATGTGCCGTCAAATTCATCAATTCCATAAACTTCCATCGCTGAACAAGTCAGCCGATTACCATTTATCGTGTAATTATAAAAAGAAGTTGATCCATCGGTGTTACTATAAGCGGATTGACTGGTTTTCATAAAATCACCGATGGCTGTGCCCCACGCGTGTTGTGTCCAATCCCCGGTTATATAGGGATCATTCGCACTGCTGCCGTACTTGACCCAGTAATCATCGATCGAGCCTTTAGCCGACCTGCCATCCAAACCCAGGTGAGAGGCAATCAGCGGGTTATTGGGATAGGTATCAAAACCATCAGACCAGTCATCCCAACCCGTATCCGTGATGGGCATCACGCCCCCATTCGTCGGGCCGGCATACATATTATCGTAGCCATTGCGGTCATAATACGCCGCGATCATCGCCCCCGACACCGCCGAACAGCCAAACACCCAGTCATAAGAAGGAAAATCCGGCAGCAATACTGCCGCCCGGCTGACGGGCAAGGATGCCGCTTCCAGGTCGTATCCGGGAGGTGGATCAGGCGGGCCGCCGATGATCTGCCGGTCGATGGGTGTACCATCCGCCAGCGTCAGGTGTTCAACCGTCAGGTAAGGGTTGACCACCTCTGTGCTGATCACCGCAATCCCATCAGGCCCATCCGGCTGTGCGATCCCGGTTTCCGCGCCAACGGACAGCATCGGTGCGAAGATCGCGATTAACAGGATCAATCCAACAATGAGGGATACTTGTTTTTTATGAGCCATCTGGGGGACCTCCACGAAGAGCAGGCACACCTATTATCAGGTGGGAAGGATGCAATCCCTTCAATTATAATCAAAATTTGGTGATGGCACCGCGTGAATTTTTTAAAAACAAAAGGGTTGTGCCAACTTATTTTCTTTGGCACAACCCTCCAATTGTTTCATTTCACAGAGCAAGATAGTGCACACCTGCTCACCATCACCATTTTATTACTTCATATTACAGATAGAGGTGGAATACCACCCCGTTAAACGGTCCCCAATTGTTGATCGTCACAATCAGATATTCTGCATCCAGGCTGATGCGGCCATTAAAAGGGGGGAAATAGTAATCCCATGCACAACCGTAGCTATCAGATGAGATGCTTTGAGTTCTTTCCCCGCCAACGGTCAATTGAATGGTGAGGTTAATGTTTTCGGGTTGCCGGCCACATATAAAGAAACTCATATCAAAGGGGAATTGATTCCCAAGGTTGTCCTGAAGTGTGATTCCATTTTTCACATAACGGAATACGCGCTCCTTTTCACCCATGTTCCGTACGGTCAATGACAAAAAGATTTTGTCATCATCCGTCGAGACGGTGTCCGCCAATGTCAGCGCCCAGCCATCATAAAAGATGGTCGTCCCGGCAGGCACGGGTCCTGTCGGTAGGCTTTCCACCGTGGGTGTGCTGGCAGGCGTCACAGGCTCATAGGTTGGTGTGGGGATTTGGGGCACCGGCTCCGACTCCGGCGGATTTTGCTGAGGTTCTGGCGGAGAAAGGATCTCCTCCAGCTCTTCGGGGAGGACCTGCGGTGCCTGTCCCTCAGCCGCTGCCGTCGCGATCATGGCGTCTAATTCCTGCGCCCCCTCGTGCATCAGCGCGGGCAGCACGGGGTTGGTGCAGCTTGAAAGTAAAAATCCACAAAGTAAAATCACCACAAACCTTTTCAACTTAGCCATGGTTTTTCCTCCAACTAAAGTTTTCATTATTATAAATCATAAATTTTATTTTAGATAGCCAATAACTTCAATTAACCTCTCTCTTAATCACTTCTGTCATCATTCAGAACAAAAAAGAAATGATTATGATTTCCCCCTTATTTCACGAAAAATTGATCACACTTCAAGGCATAATAGTTTTCGATGGCTGCCTTAAGAGTTTTTCCCCAGCGGTCAAAGCCCCAGCCAAACCCCGCATACTGCCAAAGGGGCATGAAAAGGTTATCCACAATGCCCTTGCAGTAATCGGACCAGCAATCCTCCCATGCGTAATCACAGTTCGCGCCTTCCATATATTTCCGATAGTAGTAATGCACAAGCTCCTCTTGCCGATCCCGCAGATCATGGCTCAGCGTAGACCCCAGTAAATGCCTCAGGTCAAAGGTGCCAATTCCCACGCCCCAAAATTGCCAATCGACGATCAAAGTAGAAGCATTCCCAGCTTTCGGGTAAAGGAAGTTTTTCAAATGGGCATCCCGGTGAAGGACTGTCGTTACTTCATTTTCTCGCACCCGCCTGGCCTTCTCCAGCTCAAATTCCCTGATTAACGGAATGCACCTTGCCAGAAGTGCCAATGTGGAGCGGTCAACACAATCCTGGTGATCATCTCTGAATTGAAGATAGGCGGCTTCAAGTCTCTCGAGGTAGGCTTCAACATCCTGTTCATCATCCGCGAAAGTTTCAATCTGCGTTCCAGTGAGCGTATGGGTGAATCTTCCGTGAAATTCTGCCAGAGCACGCAACCCAGTCTTCCAATGATTCACGTCACTGAAATCCAATGCCTCATGATTCTGGTGCGACTCGGAAAGATCTTCCAGAATCAGAAAATATGTGCTCCCATCCGGTGCAAGGTAGCTATTCAAACATCTGGGAATGTTAGGGTAGGGATCCGGATTGAGGGATTCAATCAATTGGTAGAACTTGACTTCTCGAACGCCGAGATTGAGGTGAGGTCCTGAGGTGATGCCCTTGCTAACCGTTTTAATAAATGCTCGTTGATCAGGCTGTGCCTGTGAAAAGACGCGTAAACTAACAGCCGCCGTGCCCCCACTGACAACCTCAATAACTAATTCTTCTGACTCAGGCACCCCCAGCATATGATGAATTGAAAATGGTAGGTCTTCCAGGTCGGGGTTTATTGAATTAACTTTCATAATAAAATCCATTTAATTAACCGGGTTGAGTCTTTTAAGCACAGCATAAGAAATTCAATCATTGCCCAATACAGATGAATGCAATAATTGACCCATCCATTATTCTTAATCTACTAATGGAGTCTGCTTGAGTCCTCCGCTTCGCTTTAACCAACGCCAGGCAATCACCCCTGCCGGCAGCAACAAAAGCAAGAAGCTGATCCATCTGCCCGTGTTTGAGACCCAATAAGGAATGAGCGCGCCGGCAATATTCCCTGAAGCATGGAACAAACTGGCGATAAATATGTTCCCATCCGTTCCTAAATATAGCCAGGTGTAGAGCACCGAAAGCACAATCGTCAACAACATGTATTGCCAGATTGGGATCACATATTGAGTCGTTGTGGGAATAAAGTGCAGCGGCAGATGCCAGGTGCCCCACACAACACCCAAGAACAGGCTGGCAACAAGTGGGGGATAACGTTTCAGCAGCCGCGGCAGTGCATATCCACGCCAGCCATATTCCTCAGGGTAAGCGCCCAGCAGCCAAATCAACAATCCGATAGGCACGATCATCGCGGGTGAAAGTCCATATTCCCATTGAAGCGGGATGTTTAACAATGTCATAATCAGCAAAGTCAATCCTGCTGAAAACGGCACAAGCAGCAGGCTGGGGATCAGCCACTTTTTATCAAATTTAAAATTCCAGCCGCGTTGCCACAGTACTTTAACACCTGCTCTACCCTCTTGCCTCCGCGTCAAGATAAACGCGGCCACGCCGGGTCCAAAAACAGCAATGTACCCCATCAGCATCGATACAATCCCTGGAAGTTTGATCAAATTTTGAGCATCGAAAATTCGGGGGAGATTGATCAACCACATCCATAAAAACGCAATCAAGAAAAAGCGTAACAATTGTTTATCTTCCAACCTCATCTCTCCATTCCTTTCAATAGATAAATTTTCCTGCCCAGCATCCATACAATTACCTGTTTGTTAAATGAATTAAACTTGCAACCTTAGCGCCACAACGCCGATCCACTCCGAGCCCTCCTCGTAAGGCGTACCGGACAGGTCAGACCACACGCCCCGCACATGAAACCCTGCCGTCGACAGTTCCTGTTCGATCATCTCCCGCGTAAAATCCTGGAACCAGTTGCGGTAAACTTTCACCGCGCCGTCCTCCGCGATCACGATATACTGATCGAGGTAGATCCGCTCGTCGGGGTAGGCAAATCCATTTTCCAGCACCAGGTGGGGCGTTGGGCGGTAAAATCCAGCCTCAGCGGCATACCAGCGGGATTTGTCGCCCTGGTGATAGACCAGGTTTGGCGTGGTCACATCCAACACAAAATGCCCGCCTGGTTTCAACGCGCGGCGCACATTCCCCAGCAGCTTGTGCCGGTTTGCCGGGTTCAGCACGCAGTAGTCGCCAAAGATCAGCAATGCGGCATCATACAAGCCCTCATCCTGCAGGTCGAGGTAATTTTCATAGCGGTAGGTGATCTCCAGGTTTTGCCTTTCAGCCTCGCCCCGGGCATAGGCAATCGAGCGTCTGGAATAATCCACACCCGTCACGTGCAGGCCGAGCGGGGCAAAGCGGCTGGCATACAGGCCAGGCCCGCAACCCAGGTCCAGCAGGGCATCCCCTGCCTGCAAGCCAAGCTCGTCCACGATCCACGCCACTGATTTTTCGATCGTCTCAGGCTTGCGGCTGGCAAGGTCTGTTTCCGGGTCCAGGTGGGTTTCCAGCATCTGGGCTGAGATATGCGGGTCGTCCCAAAACAGCGGTTCACCGGGGGTAAAGGGTGCCGGTTTTTGCTGCAGAGCCTGGAGTGTCTGCAGATTCAGTTTTTTCGTTTTCTCGACTAAAAATGTCCATTCACGCATTGAATATTCATCTCCCAGATGATCAAAGGTTGTAATCAATCATATCCTAAAAATAATCCACCTCGGCACCATTTTCAGTGCAGATCCACAATCTCCTGAAACATAAAAGGCATCAAAAAGATATAATATGGACAGGTGTATCGAAAAAATGCATTAGGCAAGGACTCATAAAATGATAAGAAACATCCTCTGGACGAAATCGGGCGACCTGCAAGAAAACCTGCCAATAGAATCGCTAAAAACAAATTTGTTTTCAGCCGACAACCTGATCTGGGTGGATATTTTTGACTCTAAGTATGAAGAGAGCCTTCATATTTTACGGGATGTATTTCATTTTCACCCCCTGGCAATCGACGATGCCCTGGAAGAAACCCACATACCCAAAATTGATGATTGGGAAGATTACTTATACCTGGTCTGCCAGATGATCAACCTCAATCATCAGCCCGAGGCATCGGACCTGAGCACCCAGGAAGTCGATATTTTCATCGGCAACAATTATATTCTTACCTACCACGAGACACAAAACAAAACCATTGATACCGTCTGGGATAGATCCTCAAAAAATAACCGCCTTTATGAGCGCGGCGCGGCAAACCTGCTCTATTTATTATTAGATGAAACGGCCAGCGACTACATCCTCAAGACCGATCAAATCGCCCTGGTGATCAACGAATTTGAAGACCAGTTATTCGATCATCCTGATAATGCCCTGCTCGAAAATATTTTCTCGCTTAAGCGGAGCATTCTCAACCTCAGGCAGAGCATCAGCCCGCAGCGGGAGGTCTTAAACAAGCTCGCCCGCGGCGATTATCCCATCTTAGGGGGATATGCCAAGATGTACTTCAGGGATGTCTATGATCATTTTTTCAGGTTGTATGACATCGCCGAAAATTTGCAGGACCTTACCAGCAACACGCTGGAAATTTTCCTCTCCACGATCAATAACCGGATGAACGGGATTATGAAAACGCTGACCATTATCACGACCCTGTTCATGCCGATTTCCTTTTTAGCAGGCTTCTTTGGGATGAACTTCTTCGCACCTATTGAGACTTATTCCTGGTGGACCAGTACTCCGGTTCTTGTGATCGTGATTGCAGCGAGCGTCATTTTCCCATTGGGTATGCTGCTCTATTTCTTTAAGAAGGGCTGGCTGTAATCAAAATGCGGAATGATTGAACCGCCGGCTTTTCTCCCTTTGCTTGAGAGACATAACGGCGCCGTTTTCCTGGCAGAGGCCAAGCGCGGACAATTTTCGATTGCTTCACCCCTTGACAGGGGTTCGCAATGACAGGTTTTGATGTCATCGCGAGGATGATGCAAAGCATCGACGAAGCGATCTCAAGAAACTGATGCTTAAACACAAAATGGGCGCGAACTGCGGCCGACCAATGAAGCCGCAGGGTGTCTGCTCGAACCATCTCGCTATTGAGTCTTTACAGTCGAAACGAGAGATTGCTTCACCCCTTGACAGGGGTTCGCAATGACAGATCTTGTCATCGCGAGGATGATGTAAAGCATCGATGAAGCGATCGAAAGAAGCTGATGCTTAAACACAAAGTAGGCGTGAACTGTGGCGACCAACGAGGGCGCAGGGCATCTGCTCAAACCATCTCGCCATACAGTTTTTACAGTCGAAGCGAGAGATTACTTCACCCCTTGACAGGGGTTCGCAATGACAGATCTTGTCATCGCGAGGATGATGTAAAGCATCGACGAAGCGATCTCAAGAAACTGATGCTTAAACACAAAATGGGCGCGAATGGACTCGAACCAT
>NPIE01001156.1_pt1 | contig 57814 bp, 63 predicted proteins | sample 8637661 | NCBI WGS metagenome assembly NPIE01 (sample SAMN07420842, study PRJNA396082) | bioreactor metagenome | isolation source: sample BA12 brine-fed electro-methanogenic bioreactor BA | place: Japan: Kochi | collected 2016-12-09 | reverse complement strand
CAGGAGGCCCTCACCACCACCCACAACTTCGCCCTCCAGCCCAAAGCCTGCCTCCTCCTGGTGGATGACGACGGCGGGGATGAGGCGCAGGCCCGCTATCAGGCCGATCTGGACGCCCTGGGCGTGGATTACACCACCTGGACCCTCACGGCGGCGGGCAGTCCCACGGCGGCCCAATTGGAGGAGTACCGGCACGTCCTCTGGCTGACGGGGCGCCGCTACCAGCAGACGCTGACCGCCGCCGACCAGGCCGCGCTGAGCGGCTATCTCGACCAGGGCGGCAATCTGCTGCTGAGCAGCTGGGGCGCGGGCAGCGACCTGGCAGGGACCCCCTTCCTGGGCGATTACCTGCACGCCACCCATCACGGCGATATCGGCAGCGGCACCCTCCCCCTCACCGGGCAGGAGATCATGAGCGACCACCCCCTCACGCTCACCGCCGGCGCCACGGCGCAGGTGAGCCGCCTGACGCCCGTGGGGGGCGCTTCCTCGCTCTACAATCTCCCGGCTCCCTACGCCGAGGCCGCAGCCGTGGGCTACGAGGGCGACTATAACCTGGCCTACCTGGGCTTCGGTCTGGAGACGGTGGGCGACACAGAGGCGCGCCGGGAAGCGCTGGCAGCGCTGATAGACTGGCTCGGCCCCTGCCCCACGACGCCCGCCTACCCCCTCTATCTGCCCCTGGTGCTGCACGGTACAACGCCGCCTTCCCTGACCCACAATGTTACGTTACCCACACCCGCTATCCTTGGAGGTTTCGCCAGATGAACACCCGACGCCGTTTTTCACTGCTGATGCTCGCCCTCGTCCTGATGCTCCCCTGGGGAGCGACGCCCTTGCGGGCGCAACCGGGCCGCTCCGATCCCCCACCCGATCCGGGCTGGTTGAGCTTTGACGATTATCTCGCGGGCGCAGCTCCGACGCTGGCGCTCGTTTCTGAAGATAGCCGCACCCTGCATCTGGAGGCCCAGTTGCCCGGCGTGCAGGTCGAGACGGTCATCGTCGACGGCACGCCCTACAGCCACCTCGGCGGTGAGGGCTACGGGCTCGGCGCTCAACTGGGCCAACCCGATCTGCCCGTCCTCCGTGGCGAGGTGGAGATCCCCTTCGGGGCTCAGGTGACCGTGGAGCTCGTGGAGGTGGCCTACACGGAGCACACGTTGGAGGAGCTGGGACTCCACACCCTCTACCCCCTCCAGCCCTCCCCCATCAAACTGCCCGACGCCCCCGAGGAGCCCTTCGCCTACGACGCCGCCCTCTACGCCCAGGACGCGCCCTTTCCCGCGCAGCCGGTGCAACTGGAAGCCGCCTACACCCTCCGTGGGCGCCGGGTACAGCCCGTCGCCATCTGGCCCGTCGCCTACAACCCCGCCACCGGAACAGTCCGGCTCTACAGCCGGGTGGAGCTGCGGCTGCACTTCACCGGCGGCAACGCCCTCCTGACGGAGGCCCGGGGCCGTCGCTACACCGCCCCCGCCTTCGAGGAGCGGCTGGCGGCGCAATTGCTGAACTATACCGCGCGCCCGGCGCCCACCAGCGACCGGGGTGGATACCTGATCATCGTTGCCGACGCCTACCACGACGCCATGCTCCCCTTCGTCGCCCTGCAAAACAGCCGGGGCTTCGAGGTGACCATGACCCGCACCTCGGAGATCCCCGGCGGCGCGACCACCGCCGCCATCAAGAGCTACATCCAGGACGCCTACGACACCTGGTCCACCCCGCCCAGCTATCTGCTGCTGGTGGGCGATACCGACACCATCCCCGCCTGGAGCAGCACCCAAGCCGGCGGGAAGTACACCGATCTCTACTACGCCACGATGGACGGCAGCAGCGATTGGGTGCCGGATCTGGCCCGGGGACGCTTCCCCGTGCGCTCGGCAGCGCAGACCACCATCATGGTCGATAAAGTCCTCAACTACAGCGCCCTCACCGGCGACGAAGCCTGGCTGAAGAAGGCCGCCTTCATCGCCTCTTGCGATCCCAACTTCTACCACGTAGCCGAAGGTTCGCACAACTACGTCATCGATACCCACACCCAGCCCAACGACTACACGGGCATCTTCCCCGGCAACCCCCAGCCCGGCGGCGACAAGATCTACTGCAACGCCTACAGCGGCAGCGCCACCCAGATTCGGAACGCAGCCAACGACGGGCGCTGGGCCCTCATCTACTCGGGGCACGGCGGCGACTACAGCTGGGCCGACGGCGCCGTCTCCTTCGATCAGGACGACGTTCGCAATCTGACCTACGCGGGCCTCTTCCCCTTCGTCGCCAGCCACGCCTGCGTGACCGGCTCCTTCTTCCGAACGGAATCCTTCGGCGAGACGTGGGTCCTGCAGGAGGACGCCGGGGCGCTGGTCTTCTGGGGCGCCTCCCACAACACCTACTGGCCCGAGGACGACTTGCTGGAGAAGCGCATGTTCGACTGGCTCTTCACCCGCACCGATGCGGGCTACCCCGACACAGCCGCCATGACCGACTACGGGCTAGCGCAGGTACAGCTCGGCTATCCCAGCATCGCACGCTACTACTGGGAGGCCTACAACGTCCTGGGCGATCCCTCGGTGAAGATTTTCATGGAGCCCGAAGCCCCCGACTTCCGCCTGGAGGTGACGCCGGAGGCCCAGGAGCTCTGCGTCGAAGAGACCATCACCTACACCGTGCAGATCGCCGAGGTGCTGGAGTACGCCCACCCCGTGAGCCTGACGGGCGGCCCCACGCCCGCCGGCGTGACGGCGCAGCTCGCTCCGGCGGTAGTGACGCCCCCCGGTGAAGCCTGGCTGACGCTCACCGCCGCCGCCACCGCCACCGACGGCCCCTACACGCACGCGATCACCGGCACGGCGGAGAGCACCAACGTCCACACGGCGACGGTGGCCTACGCTGTGAACCGGGCGCCTGACGCGCTGGCGTTGTTGGCGCCGGCGGCTGGAGAGACGGTGAGCAGCCTGGCGCCCACCTTCACCTGGGAGGCGGCCCCGCGCGCCACCCACTATCACCTGCAAATCGCCCGCGATGCCGCCTTTACGCAGCTGGTCTTCGAAGCGGAGTACGTGCCGGAGCACCAATACACCCTTTCCAGCGCCCTCTCTGCGCTCCAGACCTACTACTGGCGCGTGCGCGCCCACAACGGCTGCGGCACCAGCGAGTTCAGTGCGACCTCCACCTTCCAGACGCCGGCGTGGCCCTGCATCCTTCTCATCGACGATGACGGCGGCGGCAGCGCCGAGACGGCCTACCTCACCGACCTGGAGACGCTGCGCGCTACCTACCATATCCACACCGTGGACAGCGCGACGGGCAGCGGCCCCTCGGCAAGAACCCTGGCCCAGTATCCCCTCATTCTCTGGCTGACGGGGCACCGCTACCACCAGACGCTGACGGCGGCGGATCGCGCGGCGCTGTCCGGCTACCTCGACGGCGGCGGCAGTCTGTTGCTCAGCAGCTGGGGCGCCGGCAGCGACCTGGCCGATACCCCCTTCCTGGCCGATTACCTGCGCGCTACCCATCACGGCGATATCAGCAGCGGCACCCTCCCCCTGACCGGAGAGGGCCCCCTGGCCACCCACCCGCTCACGCTCACCGCCGGCGCCACGGCGCAGGTGAGCCGCCTGATGCCCGCGGGGGGCGCCTCCGCCCTCTACACGCTGCCCTCCCCCTTCTCCGAAGCGGCAGCCGTGAGCTATCAGGGCGACTACAAGCTGACCTATCTGGGCTTCGGCCTGGAAGGTGTGGAAGACGAGGCGTTACGGGTGGAGGCCCTCGCGGCGCTGCTCAACGCATTGGGCACCTGCCCCGTCCGGGCGCCGAGCGCCTGGCGCTACCTCTACCTGCCCTTCGTCCTGCGCAATTAGCGCGCCTGAGGCCACTATCTAGGGACGCCTCGCCGAGGCGTCCCTACCTTGAATTCGAGCAGCCGGTAGGGCGGGCTCGGCGAGCCCGCCCCAGAGGTTGGCAAAGAGGCAGACACCCGCCAACACGAAAATAACTCAATGACTATCCGACTGAAGACTACCTGACTATCGCGGGGTAAGATGACGTGTGAACGTATAAACGTGCACGCGTAACCACCTTCGACCTTAGACGTTGGACGTCTCTTGAAAGGAGAAACATCATGCGAAAACCCATCGTCATCTGCTGTCTGTTGCTGCTTCTGCTCGGCAACGCATCTTTGGCCGGTCTCACCCCGGCCGCTACCGCCTTCCTTCCTTCGCCCCCCTGGCCGGGCGACGTATCGCCTGAGTGGATTGAAGCTCACCAGAGCTTCACCCTGCGCGTCCCGCAAGAGATCGCCGCCGCGCAGGAGGCCCGCACCCTGGCGGCCTTCGACCCGCTCACCGAGCCCCATCCCCGCATCGCCCAGATGATCGACCAGGTCACCACCGCCCAGATCTACTCCATGACGGGGGAGCTGAGCGGCGAGTGGCCCGCCACCGTCGGCGGGACACCCTACACCATCGCCACCCGGCACACCTACTCCGGCGTACCCATCCAGAAGGCCACCCAGTACGTCCACGAGCACTTCACGGCTGCCGGGTTGGTCGCGGAGTACCATCAGTGGAACGCCACCACCAATCCCAACGTCGTGGGCACCCTGCCCGGCCTGAGCCGGCCTGACGATATCGTGCTCCTCACCGCGCACGTCGATAGCGTGCCGAGCGGGTCCCTGGCCCCCGGCGCCGACGACAACGCCAGCGGCACCGTCGGCGTGCTCTTGGCCGCCGAGATTCTGGCCCAGTACGAGTGGGACTGCACCCTGCGTTTCGTCGCCTTCACCGGCGAGGAGCAGGGGCTGCTGGGCAGCGCCGCCTACGCCACGGATGCCTACAACAACGGCGACAACATCCTCGGCGTCCTCAACCTCGATATGATCGCCTACGACTCCGACGCCTTCCCCATCGTAGACCTGCACGTCCGGAGCGGCAACGCCGCCGACCGCGCCATCGCCGATCTCTTCGCCGACGTCGTCGCGCTCTACGACCTCGATCTGACACCCCATATCATCCAACCGGGCACCGACCGCAGCGATCACGCCTCCTTCTGGAATAAAGGCTATCCCGCCATCCTGGCCATCGAGGATTGGGACGACTTCACTCCTTACTACCACACCGTCAACGACCGCCTCTCCACCCTCAACCTGGCCTACTACACCGAGTTCGTCAAGGCAGCAGTGGGGACCTTCGCCCACATGGGCTGTCTAGCAGAGGATCTGGGCACCCTGGAGGGCACCGTCACCGACGCCGGTACGGGCCTGCCCCTCACCGCCACGGTGACCGCCACAGATGGAACTACCCTCTTCTCCACCACAACAGGCGCCAGCGGCACCTACAGCCTGACCCTGCCCGTCGGCACCTACACCGTCACGGGGGAGACAGCTTACTACGGCTACGCTCCCGCCCTCGTCGCAGGCGTGGAGATCCTCACCGATACCGTGACCCCCCTCGATCTGGCCCTGGCCCCCTACCCGAGACACGTCGTCTCCGGCACCGTCAGAGACGTCATCAGTGGTGTACCTCTGACAGCGATGCTCTTCACCCTGGAGTGCCCGGACGGGACCTGCGGGGAGCACACCTACGCCGCCACTACTAGCCTGGGCGCGACGGGCGCGTACAGCCTCTCGTTGCTCACCGGGGATTACGTCCTCGCGGTGCGCGCGCCGGGTTACCGTCCCCTCACCCACGCCGTGACCGTCAACAGCTCTCAGACGCAAAACTTCACCTTGAGCCCCCGGGCCTGCCTCCTGCTGGTGGACGACGACGGGGGCACAGAAGCGCAAGCCCCCTACCGGGCGGATCTCGACGCATTAGAAATTGACTATGCCGTGTGGAACGTCGCGACGGCAGGAAGCCCCTCAACTGCCCAGTTGGAGACGCACTATCACACCCTCTGGCTCACCGGTGACCGCTACCAGCAGACGTTGACTGCCAGCGACCGGACAGCGCTGGGCGCCTACCTCGACGGCGGCGGCAATCTGCTGCTGAGCAGCTGGGGGGTAGGCAGCGAGCTGGCGGGCACGCCCTTCCTCGCCGATTACCTGCGCGCCACCCATCACGGCGATATCGGCAGCGGCACCCTCCCTCTGACCGGGCAGGGCCCCCTGACCAGCCACCCCCTCACGCTCACCGCCGCCGCCACGGCGCAGGTGAGCCGTCTGACACCCGTGGGCAACGCTGCGTCGCTCTACGATCTGCCTGCGCCCTACACACAGGCAGCCGCGGTGAGCTACATCGGGGAGGAGTACCGTGTGGCCTATCTGGGCTTTGGTCTGGAGAACGTGAGCGAGGAGAGCTCCCGCCGCGAGGTGCTGGCGGCCCTGCTAGATTGGCTGGGCCCCTGCCCTGCCTCGGAGCCCAGCCTCTGGCGCCGGATCTACCTGCCGTTGGTCACCCGCTAGCCGGGTCCAGCAACCTCATTCGTCGCGGGGGTGTTGCGGATGGGCAAAGCCTGTCCACAACACCCCCTTCGTTTCCTACTCACCGGCAGAGGGACTGCATTCACCGCACGCGAGGATGGGGAATCTCCACCTGGATGAGCAGACCGTCCCCCTCCTGGTTCTGGAATTTGAGCCGACCGCCCAGGAGCGCCACCCGCTCGCTGATCCCCAACAGCCCGTAGTGCCCCTCCGCTGGCAGCGCCGAGAGATCGAAGTCCTCAGCCAGCCCCTCACCGTTGTCGGAGATGGAGAGCATGAGCGTCCGAGGGGAGGTCGCGCAAAGAGAGATGGTGGCATCGCTGGCGCCGGCGTGCTTGCGGACATTGCTCAGCCCCTCCTGCACGATGCGGAAAATGGAGAGCTCGATGGGCTCAGGCAGCCGGCCCAGCTCCTCGTCCACCAACAGCTCTACCTCGATGCCCGTGCGCCGGGTCCAGCTCTGGGTGTAGGAGCGCAACGCCGCCCCCAGTCCCAGGCTGTCCAACGTGGGGGGGCGTAGATTCCCGCAGATGTTGCGCAGCTCCTCCACCAGCTGGCGGACCTCGTCGCGGAGCTCGTCCAGCCGCTCGTGCAGGGTGTCCGTCATCTCCGTCAGGCTTTCCATCTCTTCCAGGCGGTAGTTCACGATGAGCAGATCCTGAATCACCTCGTCGTGCAGCTCCCGCGCCAGCCGCTTGCGCTCCTGCTCCCGTTCGGTGAGCAGGCGCCGCTGCGCTGCCTGGAGGGAGACGTTGGCGCCGTCCAGAGCCTTGATCTGCTCCGCCAGCTGCTCGATCAGTTGGCGATTGAGAATATCCTGGGCCGCCAGGTCCTGCTGCAAGAGCGCCTGTTGCTGGCGCAGCTTCTCCGCCTGCTCCTGAGCGCGATAGTAGCTATCCAGCGCCCAGATGATGGGCGTCAGCTCCCGGCGGTCGGCGGTGCCCACCATCTCCGCCACGATCTCCTCGCGGTGAGCCCCGTCGGTGCTGTGCTCACCCACGCAGCGCCCGTGACGCAGCACGAGGATCCGGTCGGTGACCGCCAGGAGATGATCGAGATTATTGCTCGTGAAGACCACCGCGACCCCCTCCCGCTGCCACCGTTCGATCAGGGAGAGTAATCGCTGCTGATAGGTGTAGCGTAGAGAGAGCGTCGGCTCGTCGATGACGATCAACCGGGCCGGACGCACCAGCGCGCGAGCGATGGCGATCATCTGCCGCTGCTCGGCGGAGAGATTCACCACCTTCTCCCGCAGAGCGGGGCAGTGGACCTCCAGTGCGTCCAGAATCTCCATCGCTTCCCGCTCCATGCGCCGGCGATGAGGAACCTTCAACCATTCGAAGAGAAAACTCCAGCCCCGTTCGGCGCCCAGGAAGATATTCTGGACGATGTCGAGATTCTCGGCCAGGTCAGGCTCCTGATGGATGACGGCGATCTCCGGTCGGGGTTTGCGGTAGGGCAGTTGCAACAGCTGTCCATCGAAGAAGATCCGGCCCTCCGTCGGGGGATAGAGGCCCGCCAGAAGCATCGCCAGGGCCGACTTACCCGAGCCGCTCTGTCCGGCGATGCCCACCACCTCACCGGGGAAGACCTCCAGGCTGACCTCCTGCACCGCGGAGAGTGTGCCAAAGCTCTTCGAGAGGCCGACCGCGCGCAACAGGGGCGCGGGTGCAGGGGGACGGAGCGGAGCAGCAGGCGAGGGATCCAGCGCGGACATCTGTGGCTCACACGGCCCGGCTACGACGCCGCCAGTAATCGAGCAGAATGAAGGCCAGGATCATCACCCCCATGGCAAAGGTCTGGGAGTAGCTGGGCAGGCCCAGCACCACCAGCCCGTTCTGCACCACCTGCATCATCGCCGCGCCGAGGAGAATGCCCAGGACGCTCCCCTCGCCGCCAAAGAGGCTGGCGCCTCCGATGACCGCCGCCGCGATGATGTTGAGCTCGTAGCCGGTAGCCGCAGTGGGCGCCGCCACCCCCAGCCGCGCCGTCATCAGCAGCCCGGCGAAGGCGGCGAGCACCCCACCCAGTACGTAGACGATGACGCGGAGCTGGATCACGTCTACGTCGGAGCGGGAAAGAGCCCGCTCGTTGCCCCCCAGCGTATACATGTAGGTCCCTAGCACCGTGTTGCGGAGCAGGAGACTGACCGACAGCGCTAACCCGATCATGAGGATGAAAGGCAGCGGCAACCGAGCGGGCCCCAGCGCAAGATCCCATTGGCCGAGCCCGCGAAATTCGGGTGGCAAGCCGCTGATGGGCCATCCTCGGGTCAGGGCGAACACCACCCCCCGAGCCACACTCATCGTCCCCAGGGTGACCATCAACGGGGGCAGACTGAGCCGCCCAACCAGCATCCCGTTCACCCACCCGACGAGGGCTCCCACACACAACCCGCCGAGCAGCGCCAGCCAGACGGGAAGCCCGGCGCGCAGGATCAGTGCTCCCACCAGCCCAGCCAGCGCCATCACGCCCCCGACCGAGAGATCGACGCCCCCGATGATCAGAATCATCCCCTCACCGAAAGCCGCAACCGCGATCCAGGAGAAGGCGCGAGTGATGTTGGCGAAGTTGGTCCAGGTGAAGAAGGTCTCCGATTCAAGGCTGAGCAGAAGCATCAGCCCGAGAAGCAGCGCCAGCAGCACCGCCTCATGCCGGCGCAGCAGGGCCTGCCAGCGGCGCTCCCGCTTTGAAATCTCTACCAAGGTGGTCTCCAACATGCTCAAACCGTGTCCTCGATGATCTGCCGCAATACCGCCGCGTCCAGATCCTTCTTATCGAGAAACGCAACGGCCCCCGCCTCCAATCCCAGACGGTGGAACTGGCGATCAGGGTAAGCGCTGATGAGGACCACGTGGGCCGTGGGCAACTGGGCCTTGATCCTTCGGGTGCAGCGGATCCCATCCTCACCATCACCGAGCACCACGTCCATGAAGATCACTGCCGGAGAGACGGAAGCGGCGAGGTGCAACGTCTCCTCGATGTCGCCCGCCTCGTAGATGCGTGCCTGTGCGTGAACCGAACCGATCATCCGCACCAGTTGCCGCCGGTAGCGGGCATTATCATCCACCACCAGAATGGCGACGGGAGAGCGCAGAGGAATCTCCTGGGGCGGGGGCAGATGCGTCACGGCAGCCTGCCCCGAAAGGCCCAAGACCTCGGGATGCTCCTGCGCATAGGTGACCGCTTCCAACCGGCTCTGCACCCCCAGCTGGCGAAAGAGACGCGTGAGATGATTCTCCACCGTCTTGACGCTAAGATCCAGGCGAGCAGCGATGCTCTTGTTGTCCAACCCTTCCTGCAACAGCTGGAGAATATCTCGCTGTCTCGGCGTCAGCTCCACCGAAGGCTCCGGGCTCCCCATCGAAAAAGCCACCAGTTTATCGAGCAGAGGGCTCGAAATCCAGCGCTCTCCATCCAGCACCCGCTGCACGGCGAGCCGCAGATCACTCAGGGGCTGATCCTTGAGATGGTAACCGTTGACCCCCACCCCCAGCAACCCCTGCACGTACACGTCATCGTCATAGGCGCTGATGACCAGGATCTTCAGCTCGGGGTACCGCTCCCGAATGCGCCGAATTTCCGCGATGGGATCGAAAGCGGGCATGGTCACGTCGATGAGCAGCAGATCGGGCTGGAGCCGTTCGAGGGCCGCGACGAGCCCGGGCCCGTCCCCCACCTCCCCCACGATCTCCAGCCGGGGCAGCTCTGTCAAAGCGTTGTGGAGTCCAGCTCGCACCACCGCATGATCATCGGCCAGCAGCGCCCTTGTCTTTTTCATACATTTATTATACCATTCCCTCATCATGAGTATATCGCGGAGCCTTAAGGGAAATCCCCTAATGGAGTTAAGGGAAATTCCGCTACCTGGCCCTCCATTGTGCGATAGAAAGGCAGGTGAATGAGCAAAAACGTTATCTGCTATGGCTTTTGATACCGGTTGGACACTCATCATATTGAAATCCACGTTCGAGGAGGAATCAACGTGAAGAAACGCTGGAGTAGCATCTTCGTCTGGGTCTTGTTGGGCACCCTGCTGGTCAGTGCCTGCAGTGCCGCTCCTTCCCAGCCCGTTTCGGGCCCTGGGGCGGAAGCCCCCCCCACGGATCTAACCTTTGCCTGGATCCCCAAAGCCTTGAACAACCCGGTGTTCGAGGTAGGCCGCGACGGCGCCTTCAGGCGGGCCGAAGAACTGAGCGCCGAGACGGGCATCGATATCGAGGTGCTCTACGTGGCCTCCGTGGCCTCCGACGCCACCGAGCAGGCCCGCGTCGTCGATGAGGTCATCGCCCGAGGGGTAGACGGCATCGGCATCTCCTGCAACGACCCCACCGCCTGCGAGGATCCCATCAACAAGGCCATCCAGGCTGGCATCCCTGTCATGACTTGGGACTCGGATTCGCCGGGCAGCGAGCGCTTTACCTATCTCGGCATCGACAACTACGAGGGCGGGCAGGCCGCCGCCGAACTCATGATCCGCTTCATGGGGGAGCAAGGCAAGGTTGCCCTGTTGACGGGTGTGCCGGGAGCCTTCAATCTTGAAGAACGTATCCGGGGCTTCACCGACTACGTCGCCGACTACCCCGATATTGACATCGTCAGAACCGTTTACTGCAACGATGACATCAATCTGGGGGTCCAGGTGGTAGAAGAAACCATGCAGGCCCACCCCGATCTCGATGGCTGGTTCTTCGTCGGCCTCTGGCCCCTCTTCGCGGAACGGGGCGCCATGCCCCTGTGGGAGGATGCGGCCCAGGCCGGCATGGTCACCATTGTCTTCGACACCCTCCCCGTAGAACTGGAGTATTTGAGGGACGGCTACGTCGATGGCCTCATCGGCCAGAAATTCTGGGGCTGGGGTTACGATACCGTGGATATGCTCTACAATTACATCGTCAACGGCACCTCCTACGACGATTTCACCAACAGCGGCATGGACCTGGTCACGATCTGCAACGTGGACGTGGTCTTCGAGATGTGGGAGCAGAACGACTTCACCCAGGAGATCCCCGATCCCTTCGACTGTTTAGATTAGTTGCACCTGGCGCGTAACCGGCGAGGGCGTCGAGGGACAGTTGGCGAAGAGCTTCCCAACCTAATATCCGGGACGCTGAAGCCCCTCGACCCCTCGCCCATGCCTCATTTTTCCCTCTTGACACGGAGCAGAGAAATTCGTATAATGTAGATAGTTTGTTGCGCCAACAAACAAATTCTGCTCAGGAGTCGAATTTGACCCGAAGACCCATCACCGGCGACCAGACGCTGGTACGCAGGATGAACACGGCCCTCGTGCTCGACGCCCTGCGCATGCATGCCCCCCTCTCACGCGCCAATCTGGCCGAACGGACGGGCCTGAACCGCAGCACCATCTCCAGCATCGTCAGCGACCTCATCGCCGAACAACTGGTGCGGGAGACGGAGTATCAGAGCTCCGGCGGGGGACGGCCCGGAATGTCGCTGGAGCTGAATCCCGGCGGCGGTTCGGCGGTCGGCATCGAAATCGGCGTGGACTTTATCTCCGTCATCCTCACGGATTTCGTCGCCGATGTTTTGTGGCGCCGCCGCATTCCCTTAAACACACTGGAAACGCAGTCGGTCATCCTAGAGCGGGTGGAGACGCTGGCAGCCCAGGCGCTGAAGCTGGGGACGGAACGAGGCTTGCAGCCCCGAGGCATCGGCTTGGGCGTTCCCGGCTTGGTGGACATCAGCGAGGGCGTCCTGGTGTTAGCCCCCAACCTGGGATGGCGCAACGTCCCCCTCGAAAGCCTCTGGTCAACCCGCTTCGAGCTGCCCATCTTCGTGGAAAACGAGGCCAACGCCGCCGCCCTGGGCGAGTACTTCTTCGGCGTGGCCCGCGATGTGAACAATTTCATCTATCTCAGCGCCGGTGTCGGACTGGGCGGTGGCATTATCATCAATGGCAAACTCTTCCGTGGCAGTGGCGGCTACGCCGGCGAGCTGGGTCATATGACGATGATCCCCGACGGCGAGCTCTGCGGCTGCGGCAAGCGGGGATGTTGGGAAACGGTCGCCGGCCCCCGCGCCATCCTCCGGCACGCACGCGAGACGCTGAGCGTCCGACCCGGCGGCATCCTCTACGACCTGATCGAAGGTGATCTGACCCGGTTGTCGGTAGATGGGGTAGTGAAAGCCGCAGAAGAGAGCGACGACGCGGCGCTGAATGCGCTTGAAAAGGTCGGACAGCAGTTGGGTATGGGCATTGCCAACCTTGTCAACATCTTCAACCCCGAGCTGGTAGTGTTAGGAGGTGCCTTGAACCTCGCCGGCGACTTCCTGATGCCCGTGGTCGAGGAGACCGTACAGGCTCACACCCTCCCCCAACCGCATCAGATCGTCCGTCTGGCCCGCTCGGCCCACGGCGCCGACGCCTGTGTGATGGGAACCGTAGCCCTGGTCCTGGATGATATCCTGCGGGAACCGCTCCCCTGCTGGTGAGGAACAACGGCCCCGCCGGTTTGCTGGAAACTGGAGCCTGTCACAGATTGCACCGGCGCAGTTCGAGTCCTGTCGGGATATTCGTAGCAAAACGCACTTCGTAGCCCTCCCTTGTCACGAAAATCCCTTCAATAGAGGAGGTGCCAAGCGGAATTCAAACACGCAGCAAGGCCAAGATTTCATTGTTGACGTTACGAATCTCAAAACTAAACAGCAAGGAGCTGAACATGTCGAAGCAAAGCATACGCGTAGTACTGAGCATCCTGCTCTTGGTGGCACTCGCGACCACCCTCTTTGGATGCAACGGCACTTCGGGAGACCCGGCAGAGGAGAAAATCCGTGTAGGCCTTTCCTTCTCCGATTTCGCTACCGAACGCTGGAAGAACGAAGAGATCCTCATGACCCAGCTGCTGGAGGAGAGAGGCTATGAGGTCATCTCCCAGGAGGCCAATCACGACGTCAAACGCCAGAACGATCAGATCGACAACATGGTCGCCCAGGGCGTACAAGCCATCATCATCGTCGCCGAGGATGGCGACGCCGCCGCCACCGCCGCCAGCCGCGCCGCCGCCCAAGGGGTCATCGTGCTGGCCTACGACCGCCTGATCAAATCCCCCGACATCGCCGCCTACGTCTCCTTCAACAACGTCGAAGTGGGACGTCAGCAGGCACTGGGCGTGATGAGCGCCCTGGACGTGGATAACTGGGACGTGGAGGCCAACGGCCCCGCCCGCATCGTCATGCTGGGCGGCAGCCCCACCGACAACAACGCCATCCTCTTCCGCCAGGGCCAGATGGAGATCGTCCAGCCCTACGTCGATGCAGGCAAGATCGAAATCGTTGCCGATCAGTGGGTCGACAACTGGGATCCGGCCAATGCTGTCAAGATCATGGAAAACATCCTGACGGCGCAGAACAACGACATCGACGGCGTGGTCGCTTCCAACGACGGTACGGCCCTGGGCGCCCTGCAAGCATTGAGCGGGCAGAGGTTGGCAGGGATCGTCCCCATCTCGGGCCAGGACGCCACCGCCGACGGCTGCAACAGTATCGTCAAGGGTGAGCTGACCGTCTCCATCCTCAAGGACATCCGGGACCTCTCGCCCCTCGCCATCGATCTCATCGACCGGCTGTTGCAGGGCGAAAACGCGGACCTGGAAATGTACACCCTGGCAGAACTGACCAACGACGACAGCCTGCAGGGAGAAGTCCCCTGCCACTTCCTTCCCGTCTACCAGGTCAATGCCGACAATGTCTACGAATCGGTAGTAGAAAGCGGCTTCCAATCCTACCAGGACGTCTACCGGGACATTCCCCAGAGCGAACGTCCTCCGGAGCCCTAACCCGCCGCACGAGCAGCTGATTGAAAGAGCAAGGCTTTCCTGCCGGCGCTGAAACTTCTGCCGCCGGCAGGAAGGCCCATCTGCCCCCTCCAGTAAGGAGTAGCCTTATATGAACGATGACATCATTCTGGACTTCAGAAATGTCACCAAGCAGTTCCCCGGCGTCACCGCTTTGGATGACGTGTCCTTTGTGATTCGCCGGGGCGAGATCCACGGGCTCTGCGGGGAAAACGGTGCGGGGAAGTCCACCTTGATGAAAATCCTGGCGGGCGTCTATCCGCATGGCTCCTACGAAGGCACCATCCTCTACAATGGCCACGAACTCCGTCTAGAGAATCAATCCATTCAACAGGCCAGCGATGAAGGTATCGCCATCGTCTATCAGGAATTGGCCCTGGTGCCCGGCATGACCGCAGGTGAGAACATCTTTCTAGGCAGGGAACCCACGACCAGAGGGGCCATCAACTGGGATCAACTTTATGCCGACACGCAAGCCCTCCTGGATAAGTACAAGCTAGACATTCAACCCCAGGCCCTGGTGAAGAATCTGGGGTTCAGCAAGATGCAGATGACGGAGATCGCCAAGGCGCTCTCAGAGCAAGCCAAGGTGCTAATTCTCGACGAGCCGACGAGCGCGCTGACAGAGGAAGAGATCGAAAAGTTGATGGAGATCTTGCGCACCCTGCAAGCACATGGGGTGACCTGTATCTATATTAGCCACAAGCTCGATGAATTCTTCCAGATCACCGATAACATCACCGTATTGCGTGACGGCCAGGTGGTCACCTCCCAACCCACCGCCGAATTATCCCACGAACAGCTCGTGCGGTACATGGTCGGGCGGAAGATGAAGGAGCGTTTCCCCCAGAGCAACCGCGAGCCCGGCACGGTGATCCTCGAGGTAGAGAACCTGCACGCTACCGACCCCAATGCTTCGGAAAAAGAAGTTCTACAAGGTGTAACCTTCGATTTACGCCGGGGCGAGATTCTAGGTATTGCCGGCCTGATGGGCTCTGGACGCACCGAACTCGTCATGACCCTGTTCGGAGAATATGGGAAAGTGACCCAAGGTAGAATCAAATTGGAAGGACGGGAGATCAGGATAGCCAACTCCCGGGACGCCGTCGAACAGGGCCTCAGCCTGGTACCGGAGGATCGTAAGCGTCATGGCCTGGTCCTCATGCTATCCGTGTTAAAGAACATCTCCTTGGCCAACCTGGACAAGTTCGCCACCTGGTTGCGCATTGACGATAATGCCGAGCTGCAAGCCTGCTCCCACTATGCGGAGAGTCTGGCCATCAAGGCCCCCCACTTAAACGTATCCTGTGACTCTCTTTCCGGTGGCAATCAACAAAAAGTCGTTATCTCCAAGTGGCTTATGTCCGAACCAAAGGTCCTCATTATGGACGACCCGACACGTGGCATCGATGTGGGCGCCAAATATGAGATTTACAAGCTGATGAATGACCTGGCCAGCAGAGGGATCTCCATCATCATGATCTCCAGTGAATTGGAAGAGGTTTTGGGCATGAGCGACCGGGTAATGGTGATGCACCAACGCCGTTTGGCGGGCATTCTGGATATCGAGGAGGCCACACAAGAGAAAGTCATGGCACTCGCTACCGGCGTCGCTCAAGAAACTGTTAAAATCGAAGCAAAAGAGGTGCTTTCATGATACCTGTATCCAAAGAAACCCAGACTTCCCCCAAACCCACGTTGAGGGAAGCTTTCGAAACTTTCGTCGCGGGGATTAGCGGGAATATGCAGACCTATTCCATCATCCTGGCCCTCTTCGTCCTCTGGGGACTTTTCTACCTGACCACCAACGGGCTCTACCTTTCAGCGCAGAACTTCTCCAATCTCTTCCGCCAGATGACCGTGACCTCCTTTCTGGCAGCGGGCATGGTGCTGGTCATCGTCACCGGCAACATCGATCTCTCGGTGGGCAAGCTGGCGGGCTTCGTATCGGTGGTAGTGGCCCACTTCCAGGCCCGCGTCTGGTACAGTCTACTACCTGACCAACCCCTCCTGGCCACGGGCCTCTCCATCGTCATCGGTCTGGCCGTAGGTACCCTCTTTGGCATGATGCAGGGCTACATCATCTCCTATTTGAAGGTCCCCTCCTTCATTGTGACGCTGGGCGGCATGTGGATCCTCGACGGCGCCATCCTGCTCGTCACCCAGGGGCGCACCATCCCCGCCAACCAGCCCATCTTCTCGCAAATAGCCCAAGGCTACCTGCCGAACTGGGCCGGCTGGATCTTCGCCGTCCTCGCCGCCGCTGCTCTTTTCTACGCCATGGCCAACAGCCGGCACAAAAAACGTGAGTACGGCTTCAAAGTGCCCCCCCTCTACCTCGATCTGATCAAGACCGTTCTCTTCGTAATCGTGGTAGTCGCCTACGTCTACATCGTCAATCTCTACAACGGGGTGCAGATTCCCGTGTTGCTCCTGGCTCTCGTCGTGGGCGCCATGTCCTACATCTCTACCCACACTCGCTTCGGGCGCTATGCCTACGCCATCGGCGGCAATCGGGAGGCAGCCCGCCTCTCGGGCATCAACATCCACAAAAATGTCTTCGGCGTCTTTGCCCTCATGGGATTCCTGAGCGGTGTGGGAGGGATCGCCCTCGCCTCCTACGTGGGCTACGGGACCATTGCCGCCGGACAGGGTTATGAACTGGATGCCATCGCCAGCTGTATCCTCGGTGGCACTTCGACCCTGGGGGGAGAGGGAACGATCTTCGGCATGATCATCGGCTCCCTGATTATGGCCAGTCTCACCAACGGCTTGCAAATGATGAACGTCCAGGCCGCCTGGCAGTATCTGGTCAAGGGCGTGGTGCTGGTCCTTGCGGTGACGGCAGATGTATACTTTAATAAGAAGTAAGGGGCCCCGCAGGGGGAAAGCCCGCCCCCGCGGAGCCGGGCTGTTGACGACCGCTCTCAACTGACACCCTGACTATCCGACTATATGACTGATGACTAACCGACTAGTTTCGAAGGAGATAAATAATGTCTGACCTGTATCTACCCAAACCGGAGCATAAATTCACCTTCGGCCTGTGGACCGTTGGCAACACCGGCGGCGATCCCTTCGGTGCCGACGTTCGATCCGCCCTCTCCCCAGCGGAGCTCGTCTACCTGCTGGGTGAGGTGGGCGCCTACGGCGTCAACTTCCACGACAACGATCTCATCCCCATCGACGCGACGCCGGCCGAGCGGAACTCCATCCTCAAATCTTTCCGCAAAGCCCTGGACGAAACGGGACTCAAGGTCCCCATGGCAACCACCAATCTCTTCTCCGATCCCATCTTCAAAGATGGCGCCTTCACCGCCAACGATCCCCAGGTGCGCGCCTATGCCCTGCAGAAGACCATGCAGGCCATCGACCTGGGCGTCTCCTTCGGCGCTCAAGTCTACGTCTTCTGGGGCGGACGCGAAGGCGTAGAATCCGACGCTACCAAAGACCCCGTCGCGGGTCTCAAGCGCTTTCGCGAAGCTCTCAATTTCCTTACCGAGTACGTTCTGGACCAGGGGTACGCCGCAGCCGATGGCAGCGGGCTCAAGTTCGCCCTGGAGGCCAAGCCCAACGAGCCCCGAGGCGACATCTATCTCCCCACCACAGGGGCCTACCTCGGTTTCATCGAGACGCTGGAGCACCCAGAAATGGTCGGCGTCAACCCGGAGGTCGCCCACGAACACATGGCGGGGTTGAATTTCCTCCACGCCGTTGCCCAGGCCTGGGACGCGGGCAAACTCTTCCACATCGACCTCAACGATCAAAACTACGCTCGCTTCGATCAAGACTGGCGCTTCGGAATGCAGAATCTCAAGCAGGCCTTTTTCCTGGTCAAATTCCTGGAGGACGTGGGGTACGAGGGCAGCCGGCACTTCGACGCCCACGCGTTCCGCACGGAAAGCTATGACGGCGTAAAGGATTTCGCCCGGGGCTGTATGCGCACCTATCTCATCCTCAAGGAGAAGGCGGCACAGTTCAACGCCGACGAGGAGATCCAGGGGCTGCTGGCAAAGGTCAACGCCGACGATGGCAGCATGGCCCCCTTCCAGGGCGCCTACTCGCCGGAGAAAGCGGCGGCCCTCAAAGCCCATCCGTTCGACCGCGCTGCGATTGCGAGTCGTGGCCTGGGCTACGAAAAACTGGACCAGCTGACCAACGAGTTGCTGCTGGGGATACGGTAGGAAAGCAAGAAAAGGAAAATGGGTGACGGGTGCTGAGTACTGAGCATCCGTCACTCGGCCCTAAATCCATTGACGTGCGAACGTGTAAGCGTGCGCACGGGGGAACGTATTTCGCATTCGCCATTCGCCATTCGCTATTTTGGAAGGAGTAGCTATGCAGACCCTTTTTCTAGGCCTCGATATTTCCACCACCGGCGCGAAGGCGCTGCTGACCGATGCCGAGGGCGCCGTCGTGGCCTCCGCGACCACGGCACTGGCACTCTCCACGCCCCACCCCCTCTGGTCGGAACAGGACCCGCACACGTGGTGGGAGGGCATCACCGCAAGCATTCGCCGGGCGTTACAGGAAGCCGGGGTAACAGGCGACGCCGTCGCGGCCGTGGGCCTCACGGGACAGATGCACGGCCTCACACTGCTCGACGCCGACGGTGAGGTGCTGCGTCCCGCCATCCTGTGGAACGACCAACGCACCGGGGCACAGTGTGACGAGATCCGCGCTCGGATGGGCGGCAAGGATCGATTGGTGCAGGCAACGGGCAACGACGCCCTCACCGGCTTCACCGCCCCCAAGATTCTCTGGGTGCGCGAACACGAGCCAGCGATCTACGCCCAGGTTGCCCACGTCCTGCTGCCGAAGGACTACGTCCGCTATCGACTCACCGGCGACTACGCCACCGACAAAGCGGGCGCCGCTGGGACGCTACTCATGGACGTGCAAACGCGGGATTGGTCGCCAGAGGTGCTGGACGCCCTCAACATTCCGGCAGCGTGGCTGCCTCAGACGCACGAGGGGCCGGAGATCACCGGCGTGATCAGCGCGGCGGGCGCGGCGGCGACGGGGTTGGCCCCCGGCACGCCCGTCGTGGGCGGCGGCGGCGATCAGGCGGCGGGCGCGGTGGGCGTCGGCGCGGTCGAGCCGGGCATCGTGGGGCTCGTGCTGGGCACCTCGGGTGTGGTCTTCGCCACGACGCCAGAGCCCTTCATCGAACCCAACGGGCTGCTGCACGCCTTCTGTCACGCCGTCCCCGAGACCTGGCACCTGATGGGCGTAATGCTCTCGGCGGCGGGGAGCCTGCAATGGTATCACGACACGCTGGCCCCCGATGCGGGCTTCACGGAGCTCCTTGCGCCGGCAACGGAGGTTCCCCCCGGCTCCGCCGGGCTGCTCTTCCTGCCCTACCTCACCGGCGAGCGAACCCCCTACCCAGACCCGCTGGCCCGGGGCGCCTTCGTAGGACTCACGCGCGCCCACACCCAGGCTCACCTCACGCGAGCCGTACTGGAAGGCGTCGCCTTCGGGCTGCGCGATAGCTTCGAACTCATCAAGGGCGCGGGACTGGCGGGGATCCAGCAGGTGCGCGTCTCCGGTGGCGGCGCGAAGAGCGCTCTCTGGCGACAGATTCTCGCCGACGTGCTGAATAGCGAGCTGGTCACCGTGAACACCACCGAGGGGGCAGCCTACGGCGCGGCGCTGCTGGCGGGCGTCGGCGCCGGCGCGTGGGCCAGTGTACCGGAGGCCTGCGCTGCGACGGTGCGCGTCCTCGAAACGACGCCCCCCCAAGCAGCGGCGGTGGGCCGTTACGCGGAGTTCTATCCCAGCTACCGGGCGCTCTATCCGGCCCTCAAGCCGACCTTCGACATCCTGCGTTAACGTCCGGGAACGCCGGTTCCGGAGCAACGCGCGCTTCGGGGCCGGCGTTCACCGGCTCTCCCCGGCGTACGCGCGGGCCCGCGTGACGTAGTTCGCCACGCTGCGGCGGGTCGCGGCGATCTCCTCCTCCCGCAACTCGCGGACGACGCGCGCCGGGCTCCCCATGATGAGCACACCCGGTGGGTAGACCTTACCCGGCGGCAGCAAAGAGCCTGCCGCCACAACGGAACGCTCGCCGACCACCACGCCGTCGAGCAGGGTCGCGCGAATACCGATGAGGGTGTGCCTACCCACCTGCGCGCCGTGAATCACCGCCCCGTGCCCCACCGTCACCTCCTCCGCCACCACGACGGGAAAGCCGTGGGAGGTGTGGACCAGAGAGCCGTCCTGGATGTTTGTCCGCGCACCGATGGTGATGGACTCCACATCGCCGCGCAGGACAGCACCAAACCAGACGTTCGTCTCGGCGTCGAGGAGAACCTCCCCCACCACGACGGCACCCGGCGCAATAAAGGCAGTAGCGTGAATTAATTCGGATCGAAAGCGCATCTCTCTCCTCCAAGAACCGGGAGAGATGAGAGAAAATGGGGCTTAAGATGACAACGGGCGTTCCCGTGTCGCTCATTCCCCCTCACCCAGCCCAATTCGTCTTTGCTGATCTTCGGTCGAGACGCCTGGCTGCAGCGTCTGCACCCTGTGAAGCACATCATCTCGAGTATACCGGAGGCCGGCAGAAAGGCCAGAGGTCATCCACCCGCCATCAGCTACCGGGCTATTGCATTTAACGCTCAAAGCCCGGTTCCCGGGGCGCCTGGATAAGGACCCAGCCTTTGCACTCAAACTTTACCCCAGGCTGCCCCCAAGACGGGGACGGTGAACGCCTTTCGCCGAGTCGGACCGACTAGAAAACGCCGCCCTAGCGACACAACAGCTGCCGCGACGGGAGAGATTTTCCAAATACGACAGCCCTACGCTCAGCTACACGAATCCGCCGACTATGATAAAATAGAGGGGCAATGAGCAAAGCGGAAATCATGCTCAGGGTCTGCGTCCATGAGGTAACCAGCTTCTGGGAGGGGGACATGGCAAAAATACTCGTAGCGGATGACGACAACACGATGCTTAATCTGCTTACTACTCTGCTTCAGCTTGAAGGAGATGATCCTATCACCGCCCGAGAGGCAGGAGACGTCCTCGCCCTCGCCCAAAGCGAGCAGCCTGACCTGATCCTGATGGACGTACACCTCCGGGATGGCAACACCCTCTCAATTCTGAGATCTCTGCGCAGCGACGCGAAGACCTGCGAGATCCCCATCCTGATGACCTCGGGCATGGACGTGCGGGACAAAGCCTTGGCCGGGGGTGCCGATGATTTCATCCTCAAGCCCTTCCGACCTGGGGATCTGCTGGATCGGATCCACGGGATGGTGAAGGAGTAATCATGCGCCTTCTCTCTGTAGCGGAAATGCAGCACGTGGAGCAGGAAGCCGATGCCGTGGGCCACACCTACGAGCAGATGATGGAGCTGGCAGGCCAGGGCGTGGCACGCGCCCTGCTTCAGCGAGCCCCCGTCAAGGGACGGCGCGTCCTCGTCCTGGTGGGACCGGGCAACAACGGCGGCGATGGGCTTGTCGCCGCTCGCTATCTCACCGAGGCGGGCGCCCGCGTCACCGCCTATCTCTCACGGCCCCGGAAGGAGGGGGATGATCCCGTCTACCGTCAGGCCGTCGAGCGCGGGGTCAAGATCCTGAGCGCCGCCGAGGATCCGGAGGGCCAGGAGTTGACCGTGCAGATGACCCGGGCCCACGTGCTCATCGACGCCCTGCTGGGAACGGGCGCCACCCCACCCCTGCGCAGCACCATCCGTACCATCCTGGAACAGGCGACCGCCGCACTGGAGGAGCGCAGGAGAAGCCCCCTCACCTTCCTCAACCGGGCGCCCGATCCACCAAACGCCTCGCCCTTCATCGTCGCGGTGGATGGCCCTTCGGGCATGGACTTCGACACGGGGGAGATCGATCTCCTCACCCTGCACGCGGAGCTCACGGTGACCTTTGCCTATGCCAAGCGCGGGCACTTCCGCTTTCCTGCCGCGGACCACGTGGGAGAGCTGGCAATCGCCGACATCGGCATTCCCGAGAGGGTAGGCCCGCCGGCAGCAGGCCCCCGGCTGACGACTCCCTCGCAGATCCGCACCTGGCTCCCTGCCCGCTCCGATGACTCGCACAAGGGCACCTACGGGAAGGCGCTCATCGTTGCGGGGTCGGTGAACTACACCGGCGCGGCGGGGCTAGCGGCCCTCGGCGCCGTGCGAGGCGGAGCGGGCCTGGTCACACTGGGCATCGCGAGCACTCTCCATCCGGCGCTCGTCTCCCTGGTGCCCGAGGCGACCTATCTGCTGCTGCCCCACGTCCTCGGGGCCATCACCCCGGCGGCCTGGCCCCTACTCACCGAGCAGCTGGAGGAGTACGATGCCCTCCTCGTCGGGCCGGGGCTGGGACGGACGCCCGAGACGGTGGGCTTCGTGCGTGCGCTCTGTGGCCTGGTGCCCGAAAAACGTCCCACCGGCTTCGCCCGCGCCGCAGAAGCGCAGGCAGCGTCAAACGCATCACCCAATTCCCTCCCGGCCCTGGTCGTGGATGCCGATGGGCTAAACATCCTCAGCCAGCTGCCGGATTGGCCGACCCTCCTCCCCCCGGAGACAATCCTCACCCCCCATCCCGGGGAGATGGCGCGGCTGGCGGGACTGGAGCCGGCTGCGATTCAGGAGGCCCGGCTGGAGACGGCGCAGGAGTACGCGCAGGCGTGGGGACACGTGGTCGTGCTCAAAGGGGCCTTCACCGTCGTGGCCGCCCCGGACGGACGGACGCACCTCCTCCCCTTCGCCAACAGCGGGCTGGCCTCGGCGGGCACGGGGGATGTGCTGGCGGGGCTGATCGTCGCCCTGCGCGCTCAGGGGCTGGAGGCCTTCGAGGCCGCGGTCACCGGCGCCTACGTGCACGGCGCGGCTGGGGAAGTGGCGCGCGTTGAGCGGGGGAAGATGGGCATGGCAGCGCGGGACGTGGCCGAGGCACTCCCCACCACCCTGACGCGGCTACGAGGCGCCCGCTGACCATGGGCAACTGGGATTGGAGCCGGATCGGTTGGGCGGCGCTGGTTGCCATCACTGTCGCGCTGGCCCTGGCCGCTATCCTCTTCCTGCTGACCTATCGCCGGCTGAGGAACCTGCGCGTCCCGCCCGGCTCTGACTTCTTCACCACGCTGCGCTACGTCCCCCTGAGTCTGGTGCTCTTTCTTGACCTCCTCGACTTTGCGCTGGACTTCCTTTCCGTGCCCCTTGGCTATGCTTTACTCAAGAGCGTGGGGCTGGAGAATCTGGTGCTGGTCACCGCAGTAGAGGCTCTCATCCCCGGCACACAGCTCGTCCCCACACTGACCGTGGCGTGGCTCCTAGCCCGGCGAGGCGTGCGACTGCCCCCAACGGGTAAGACTCGCAGTTCCGGGGAGCTCCTCTCAACCGACCCACCCCAATCATGACAAAAGAGTCGCCAGGAGGAAGACTCCTGGCGACCCTCAGTGAGCTACACGACTCACCAGCCCCGGCAGGGCCGAACGGAACGTTACTCGTATTCTTCCTGCAAGGACGCACCAAAGGCGCGCCCGAACTCAAAGCCCTGACGCAGTAGATCCGGGGTCGCCCCGCCCTTGAACTCCCAGAGCCCATCCTCGGGAACCTCCCAGCGCAGCTCCTCCGCCATCTTGGCGAAATCGCGACGGGCTCCGCCGCTCCAACCGCAGCTGCCAAAATAAGCCGCCTGCCGGTTGAAGATGCGCTTGTGAAGCAGCGCGTGAAGGGCGTCGTACATCGGGGGGAAGATCCCCCCTTCGTAGGTGGGCGCGCCGATGAGGACACCCCGATTCCGGTAGACGGCGGGCAGATAGTAGCTGGCGTGGATGTGGCGCACGTCGAAGATCTCCAAGGGCACTCCGGCAGCGACGACCCCCTCGGCGACGGCCTCCACCATCTCTTCCGTGCGTCCGTACATCGTCCCGTAGAGCAGCGTCACCCCCAGATCCCCAGGAGCGGTGGCGTACTCGGCCCACGCTTTGTAGAGTTGGATAATCCGCTCTGGATGCTCGCGCCAGATGAGGCCGTGGGACGGCGCGACGACGTCCACCGGCACGTCTGCCAGTTTGTCGATGGCCTTGAGCACGGCCCGATGATAGAGCGCTACAATGTTGACGTAGTATCGCAGGGCTTCACGCTCGTAGAATGCCAGATTCCGGCACTGATCATCGAAAATGGCCCCCTGCAAAGCGCCATAACCGCCGAAAGCATCGCAGGAAAAGAGTACGCGCTGCGACGTCTCGTAGGTCATGATCGTCTCGGGCCAGTGAACAAAGGGCGTGGAGACGAAGTGGAGGGCATGCTCCCCCAACTCCAGGGTCTCACCATCCTCAACCACGTGAACCCCGTCGGTGATCTGATAGTAGGTCTCCAGCATGGGAACGGCCTTCTGCGAGGTCAGAATCTGTACCTGGGGCGCCACCCGACGCAAGGTGCGCAGCACCCCGGTGTGGTCGGGCTCCATGTGATTGATCACGATGTAGTCCAGTTTTTCCGGCTCGACAAGCTGGGCAATCTGCCCCAACAGTTCGTCGGCCTTGAAATCCTTCGCCAGGTCGATGAGGGCGCTTTTTTTGTCCTTTACAAGATAGCTGTTGTAGGAAACGCCCTCTTTGGTGATCGGCCACAATCCCTCGAAGAGGTCTGTGGTGCGGTCGTTGACACCAATCCAGTGAATGCCGGGTTTGATCTCAATGGCAGGCATACATCAAGTCCTTTCATCAGGCTGAGGAAACGGCGTCGCGCGGTTTACCCCAGGGTTAATACAACGATACCAGATATCGTCAGCAACATTCCAATAACGGTCTTCGGCTCTAGAGATTCGGTCCCCGCAATGAGGCCCATCAACGCCCCGAAGAGCGGCGAAGTGAAAGCGATAGGCATCACCTTGCCGAGCGGGGCCCCTTTGATGGCGGCGTAGAAGCAGAGCATCCCGACAGAACCCGCCAGCAGACCGCCGCCCAGCACCATCATGAGCAGCGCCTTGCTGTCGGCCTGCGGCACCGTCTTCCACTGGGGAAAGCTCACGATGCCCAACACAACAAGAGCGACCGCCGTGCGGATGGTAATCCCCATCTCGGGCGAAAGATGCCCCAGGTGCAGTCCGCGCTTCTCGAAGAAACCGCCGATCCCCCAGGCCATCGCCGTAAACAATGCCAATAGTTGCGGATTGAATTTCATCGTTCCCCCCGGGCGTCGCGCTACTCGTCGTAAATCGTCCAGACCAGATCGCCTTCGATCATGGCTTGCTCCTCCATGACGATGACCTCTTCCGCGCAATCTTCGGCCCAGAGATCGTACAGTCCGGGCGCCACGTAGAAGTAGCGCACTCCTTCTTCCGCCGGCATGATCTCTCCTTCACCCAGGCGATCGCCCACCGCCCCGCCATCAGCAGGCTCGATCAGAATCCGGCAGATGTCCTCGGAGCTCTCGTTGACCACGCTGAGTTCCACGAGACCGGTCCCACCGATGGTGAGCACCGTGTCGCCCACGAAACTCCAGAGCGTCTCGAGAACACCTTCGTCCTCACAGGCGAGCAACATCGCGTCATGAGCGCCGCCGGGAAGCAAGAACTGTTCCGCGCTGCCCGCCTGAATAATTCGCCCCGCGCCCAGCCAGTCCTCACCCCAGCTCTGGGCAGCAGTGAGGGATATCAGCACGTAGCAGATGTCGCGCGGAGAGAAATTCTCGATGGTAAGCGTGAAGGGATCTCCCTCCTCCATCTCCCCATCAAAATCGAAACCGCCCAGGCCGGTGAGGGAGAGATAGCCATCCGTAGTGAGGTCCATCCCGTATATCTCATCGATGACCTCACTCTCGCAGTCCAAGGCCTGGACATCGTAGACATCGGGCTTGACAAAGAACAAGCGGGCTTCGCCGAGAGCCAGCACTTCCTTCGCACCCAGCCAATCCTCACCCCACTCGGTGGCAGTCTCCGGTGAGATGAGCATATAGCAGACGTCACGGTCACTGTCGTTGTCCACCAGCAGCGCTACCAATCCGCGCCCACCAATGCGCAGGGTCTCTCCGGCCTCTATCTCCCACGCGGTCGTCAGGGTTGCCATGTCACAATCCATCACCTTCACGTCGTAGGCCCCCTCCTCCACACGGAAGGTGCGGTTGGCGCCGGGCTCGATGACCTCTGTCTCTTCCAGCCAATCCTCGCCCCACGCATCGCTTTCGGAGGGCGAAATGAGGACGTAACAGGCCTGAAAATCGCTCTCGTTCTCAATGCGAATCTCAGAAGTACTGCCTCCACTCGAAAATGCGCAACCCAGCGCTACGGCGACCAGACCAACCATCACAAACCAGATCAACCATCCTTTGTGCTTCAAGAGAGTTCTCCTTTTCAGCTGTAGTGAGGGGCATCAGAGACGCGCCAACGCGGCTAATTGCGAGAACAGAGCTCCGGCAGCGCGCAACATCAATCCCATTATAGTGAAAGTGCGGAAGATAACAACCGTTACTTGACAGCCCTCTCAGCCATGCGATAATTTACTCAGACACCCTTGGCTGCCATTGACGCCGACCATCACAAACCCGATGGTCAGTTAGTAACAGCAGGCGGCGTCACAAGCGCTATCTGGCCTCTCAACAGATTCCGAGGTGGAGAGGCAACCGAATCAACATCCGAAAGCGAGGTTATCCGATGTCCAAAGCAAAAGCCGTCGATGAAACTACTTTTGAAACCGAAGTTCTCAACGCCCTGGGTCCCGTTCTGGTCGATTTCTGGGCCTCTTGGTGCCCTCCCTGTCGGGCTCTAGCTCCCACACTGGACGAGTTGGCCGAGGAGCTGGCGGACCGCCTGTCCGTGGTCAAGGTCAATGTACAGGAAATCTCGGAGATCCCCACCCGCTATGGAGTAATGAACATCCCCACCCTCATCCTCTTCAAAGACGGGGAAGAAGTGCTACGCATCGTGGGGAATCGGAGCAAGAGAGCTCTGATCAAAGAGCTGGAGCCCCATCTCCCGGCGTGAGCAGTACACCCTTTAGCTGCTAAGACCTATTTGACCGGCGCTGCCACAGCACCCGGGTCAAGACACTAGGCGCCCACTGCTTTGACAGCGGGCGCCTGGCCTATAAGAATACTTGGGGAGTAAAAGGGGAGCAGTGTCTCAGCTCAACCGAAATTCCAAACGAGGGACCGGGTTAATCTTCCTCCTCTTTGGCCCGCTGCCACAACCGTAACAACCCCGCGCTATCCAGCTCTTCCAGAGGTGTCGCGGCCGTCCGCGCAGCAGCCTCCAACCGGCCAAAACGCCGGGCAAATCGGACATTCGCCTCCCGCAGCGCGCTCTCTGGATCAATGCCCAGCCAGCGAGCCCAATTGGCCACCGCCAAAAGCAGATCTCCCATCTCCTCAAAGTGCCGTTTTTCTGTCTCTGCCTCCTGGAGCTCGTCGAGCTCCTCCCAAACCTTTGCCTTGACCTCATCGAGGTTCGCCCACTCGAATCCCACCCGGGCCGCGCGGGCCGTATAGGCGTGAGCCTGCGCCAGAGCCGGCAACGCCTCTGGAATTCCCGCCAGCAGCGAGCGCTTCTCTTCTCCCTGCTTAATTCGTTCGGCCCGCTTGAGCGCCTCCCAATTGAGCGTGACCTCTTCGGCATCTCGCACCTGCACCCCACCCCAGACGTGAGGATGACGATACTTAATCTTCGCATCGATGCCCGCGATGACCTCACGCATCTGAAACTCACCGAATTCCGTGGCGATCTGGGCATGGAGCACAATCTGGAGCAGCAGATCTCCCAACTCCTCACGGAGGGCTTCAGGGTCATCGGCATCCAGGGCTGCCAACACCTCGTAGCTCTCCTCCAGCAGATTGGTGCGCAGGCTCGCATGGGTCTGCTCGCGATCCCAGGGGCAACCTCCAGGCGCCCGCAAACGCGCAATCGTCTCCTGGAATCCCTCGAAACTGCTCACACCGGCCCTGGAAGGAACGTAAAGGGAGGACAAGGGGCCTAAGACCTGCCGGTCCAGTTCGAAGAGCGGCAAGCGTATCACCCGCTCCGCCGACGTGCCCATGCCCTCCAGTAGCACCACCTCATACTCGTCAGGATACTGATTCATGAGGGTGAGCTTGAGCTCAGAGGCCACGTGCCGGCTATAGACCTGGCCTACGAGCACAGGCAGATCCGGATTGAAAGGGGGATGATGGAGACCCGCCACCTCCACCGCGTCGGCGATCTGCAAGCCCTCCAGCGCATCCACATGCAGGGCCGTCAGCGCCGGCTCGACAAAACTCAACCCGGCTACGACCCGGATTTCAAGGCCCGCAGCGGGAGCCTGTTCGAGAAGCTGCACCACCGCAGCCTCTCCCACGAGAGGATGTCCCGGCACGGCGTAGATCACGCCCTGATCGCGGTGTCCCAGGGTCAGCACCTCGGCTGCGATGGCTGCGTAGACCTCTGGAAAGGAATCTGCTTGTTCATAGAGGGCGTCAAAGGAGTGCCACCGCAGCCCGGAGGGAAGATGCGCAACCACAGGGTGATGCGTGGTCCTTAACCAGACCTCTTCGGCTCCGCTCAACACCTCCCAGGCCTCTAAGGTCAGATGTTCTACAGCACCCGGCCCCAATCCAACGATGGTAATTCCAGCCATACCTCCTCCTCGATGCACAACGACAGGTAGGCGAACGTTCGCCTACCTGTCGCTAGGTTTCCAGAAGTTGTTAGCGAAGCATTACCGCTTAGTGTACTGCGTCGCCTTGCGCGCCCGGCGCAGACCTGGCTTTTTACGTTCCTTCTCCCGCGCATCGCGCGTGAGATAACCAGCCTTGCGCAGAGGCGGACGGAGATCGGGGTTGTATTCCAGCAACGCCCGTGCCACGCCCAAACGGACGGCCTCAGCCTGACCGGTAATCCCGCCACCCTGAACCATCACCGTCACGTCAAACTGATCGCTGGTCTGGGTGACCTCAAAAGGAGCGCCGACCGCTCTCACGTCCTTGCCCCGCCCGAAGTACTCGGTATGAGGCTTATCGTTGATCAAGATGCGGCCGCTGCCTCCAGGGTAAATGCGTACCCGGGCGCTAGCGCGCTTGCGACGACCTAAACCCTCATAATACTGTAGTTCTACCATACTGCTCTCCTTACAACTCCAACGGCTTAGGCTGCTGGGCGACGTGGGGATGCTCAGGCCCGGCATACACCTTCAGCTTCTTGAACATCTTCCTGCCCAACGGGCCCCGAGGCAACATCCCTCTGACGGCATGTTCCATCACCCGCTCGGGGTAGGTCTCCAGTTGGCGGCGCAGCGTAACGGATTTGAGTCCTCCGGGATAACCAGAGAAGCGGTAATACTGCTTCTGATCCAGCTTACGCCCGGTAACTGCCACCTTCTCGGCGTTGATTACGATCACGTAATCCCCGACATCCACATGGGGGGTGTACGTCGGCTTGTGTTTCCCCCGCAGAATGCGAGCGATATTCGCAGCCAGACGGCCCAGGGTCTGCCCCTCGGCATCCACGACGTACCACTCCCGCGAGACGTCCTCAGCCTTGGCCACATAGGTCTTATTATGTCTCACGTTGTTCACCTTGTACTCGCTCCTCCCAAAAATGAGTGCTTGTCATAGCTCATCATACATCACCGCTTCGAGCACCAACCCCCGCGCAGCAACCGCGGGTCCTGCCCGACGGCGATCAGCGGTCTCCAATATCTCACCGAACTCTGCGACGCTCAAGGCACCCTTCCCGACCCGAAGCAGCGTCCCCACGATCATGCGGACCATTCGGTAGAGATAGGCGTTCGCTTCGATTTCGAACCGCAGGCAATCATTTGCCGCTGCTCGCCAATCCGCAGCAAAGACCTCACGTACCGCGTTATCCCCTTGGGGCGGTGAGCCAAAAGCAGAGAAATCGTGACTTCCCACCAAGGCCTGTGCCGCCGTCTGCATTGCCTCCAGCGCGAGCGGACGTCGCACGTGCAGGGTATACCGGCTCAACAACGGACTTCGCACCGGGGCGCGGTAGAGCGTGTAGGCGTAGCGCCGCCGGGAGGCATCGAAGCGTGGGTGAAAGTTAGAAGATGCCTCTTCCAGCTCCAACACCGCAATCGCCTCCGGCAACAGGGCGTTCAAGCCTCGCTGCAACGCTGCCAGATCGTGGCGCCACACAGGATCGAAGGCAATCACCTGTCCCAGTGCATGCACGCCCGCATCTGTGCGTCCGGCGGCCAGAATACGCGTGCGAGTGGCGGTCAATTGCTCGATAGCATGCTCCAGATCCGCTTGAATGCTCGGTGCATTACGTTGAAACTGAAAGCCGCTGTAAGCCGTGCCATCGTAAGCGACGACGGCCTTCACCCGCACGGTGCCGTTCCGGTCTACTCTTCTACGAGTTCTAAAAGTACCATGGGAGCAGCATCGCCCTTCCGCCGCCCCAGATTCAACATCCGAGTGTAACCACCAGGCCGCTCCATGTATCGTGGAGCGATCTCATCAAAAAGTTTCTGCACCAACTCCCGGTCGCTCAGTTCAGCGGCAACCAATCGCCGCGCGTGGACGCCCCGGGCGGGCACTTCCTGCTCTGCTGCCAACCCACGCTTGGCGCGGGTGATCAGCTTCTCCGAGTAGCCTTGGACAGCCTCCGCCTTGGCGCGCGTCGTGCGGATGCGCCCGTGGCGGAAGAGCGCACGCGCCAGATTGCGGCGCAGGGCCGTACGATGCCCTTTCGAACGATTTAGCTTCTTACCAGCGACGCGATGTCGCATCTCGACCTCCTGCTGCCGAGGTTACTCCTCGGCGGTTTCTTCACTTCCCGGCCCGAAGCCGTGCTCGAGGAGCTGTTCCTCGAGCTCTTCAAGCGATTTCTCGCCAAAGTTGCGGATGGAGAGCAGAGATTCGTCCCCATGCCGCATCATCTCCAGAACTTCTCCCACATTGGAAATACCTGTGCGCTTGAGGGCATTGTAAACCCGCACGCCCAGGCCCAGATCCTCGATGGGAGTTGCGTACGCGCGGTGAGGAATCTCTTCCTCCTCCGGCTCCTCAACCTCCTCCTCTTCAAACTCCAACTCCGCACCGGCAATGAGCCGCAAATGCGTCACCAGAATTCGCGCTGCCTTCTTCAAGGCGGCCAGAGGTTCAATACGTCCATCAGTCCAGATCTCCATCGTCAACCGATCGTAGTCGGTCAACTGACCCACCCGGGCCTGTTCCACCCGGAAAGTCACCCGCCGAACGGGATTGAAGATAGCATCCACAGGGAGTTGGCCTACGGGCATTCGCCCCCGCCCTTCCGCTGCCAGATAGCCTCGCCCCTCGTCCACGGTGAACTCAAAGTCCAGCTGTAGCTCCGGGTCGTCAACGGTGAAGAGGTAGAGATCGGGATTGATGATCTCGATCTCCGGCGGGGCCAGAATATCGCCCGCCGTAACCACCCCTTCGCCTTCAACGCGCAGGGTCAAATACTGCGGCCCCTCACCCTGCAGGGTGAGCCGAATCTGCTTAAGCCGCAACACAATCTGGATTACGTCTTCACGCACGCCGGGAATGGCGGTAAACTCATGCGAAATATCGGAGATTCGCATACCGGTAATTGCAGCCCCCTCCAACGAGGAGAGCAACACACGGCGCATCGAATTCCCCAATGTGACCCCATATCCACCCTCCAGCGGGCCGATGATATATCGACCATACTGTTGGGTGTTTACATCTACTTCTACCTTGGGCAGTACTGGCGCTGCTAACACGTTATCTCCCGTCGCTAGCGTGAGTAGAACTCAACGATCAACTGCTCCTGCACCGGTACTTCGATCTCCTGGCGGGTGGGCAGCGTGAGCATACGACCGCTCAGCTGCTCCTCATCGAGCAAGTCCAGCCAGGTGGGAACTGTGCGCTTACCCAGCAATTCCTTGCGCTCCTTGAAGAATTTCAACCGTCGGCTCTCGGGGCGCACGGCGATCAAGTCACCGGGGCGCGTGAGATACGAGGGGATGTTAGTCTTGCGCCCGTTGACGGTGAAATGCCCATGCTGCACCAGCTGCCGCGCCTGGGAACGCGAATCAGCAAGCCCCAGACGATAGACGACGTTGTCCAGCCGAGATTCCAACAGCCCCAACAGATTCTCACCGGTCAGCCCCGGACGCCGGACCGCCTCCTGGAAATAGCGGCGGAACTGGCGTTCCAGCACTCCATAGATGCGGCGGGCCTTCTGCTTCTCCCGCAGCTGAATAGCGTAGTTCGATGCCCGGCGGCGGCGGAAGGAAGCCTCGCGCCCATGCTGCCCGGGGGGATACGATCTCTTTTCGAAGGGGCATTTATCAGTATAACACTTCTCACCCTTCAAGAAGAGTTTGAGACCCTCACGACGACATTGCTTGCATGAAGGACCTAAATATCTTGCCATGAATTCCTCCTGCTCCTTTACACCCGGCGCTTTTTTGGCGGACGGCAGCCATTGTGGGGAATGGGAGTCCGATCCACAATGGAACGCACCCGCAAGCCCGTCCCGGCGATGGCGCGTAGGGCAGCCTCACGTCCGGGCCCGGCCCCCTTGACCAATATGTCAACTTCCTGCAACCCATCGCCAGACATCGCCTCTTCGATCACCCGCTCTGCGGCCAGACGAGCGGCGAAAGGCGTGCTCTTCCGCGTCCCCTTGAAACCGATGGTGCCAGCACTGGCCCAGCGAATGGCATTGCCTTCGGCATCCGTCACCGTGATGACGGTGTTATTAAAGGTGGTATGAATGTAGATTCGCCCCCGCGGCACGTTCCGCTTCACACGACGCGTAGTCCGCGAACGCCGAGCGCTCTCACGACGTTTAGCCATGAATCCTCCTGACCTTCTCTCTTTATCCTACTTCTTCTTCGAACCGCGGCGGCGCCCCCGACCGGGAACGGTCTTCTTGGGGCCACGCTTGGTCCGAGCATTGGTCCGCGTGCGCTGACCGCGCACAGGCAAATTACGGCGATGGCGCAGACCACGATAGCTGCCGATCTCAATCAGCCGCTTGATGTTCATCTGAACCTCGCGGCGCAGATCACCTTCCACGACATACTCACGCTCGATGATCTCGCGCAAGGCGGCGATTTCGCTCTCCGACAGCTCACGAATGCGCTTATCCGGATCCACCTGCGCCCGCTCCAAGATTTCGTTACTGCTCGTGCGACCGACCCCATAGATGTAGGTCAGGCCCACTTCAACCCGCTTATCACGAGGCAGGTCTATGCCTGCAATACGTGCCATATTATCTCAACTCCTTATTCACTTAACCCTGTCGCTGCTTGTGCTTGGGATTTTCACAAATCACACGCACTACACCCTTACGACGAATGATCTTGCACTTCGGGCAACGACGCTTCACAGATGGTGAAACCTTCATGATACCTCCAACCTCCTCACTGCTCCATCAAATCTCAGGTCGGCATCCATCCCTACGACCATAAGGCCAAGGATTAATGATACCTGATTTTCGCTCTTTGACAAGCTTTCCGGCGCCTTGACGCAAGAATGCGTCCTAGCGCAGGAAACCCTCGTAGTGCCGCATCAACAGCTGTGCTTCCAACTGCCGCATGGTGTCCACTACCACACCGACCACGATGAGCAACCCCGCACTGCCGATGACCATCACGCTGGTATCCATCACCAACCCGACGATGAAGGGCAGTACGGCAATCACGCCCAAGAAGAGGGCGCCCACCAGCGTAATACGCCGGTAGATGTTGTTGATGAACTGCTCGGTCCTCTTACCGGGTCGAACGCCGGGAATGAACCCTCCCTGGCGCTGCAAGTTCTCTGGTAGGTTCTGCTGTTGTACCATGACGTCGGTGTAGAAGTAGGTGAAGCCCACTACCACCAGGAAATAGAGGGGAATGTACCACGGATTACCCCCACTGAAGAAGTCCATCACCCATCCTGCTACATTCTGCGCCGTCGGATTGGCGCTACCGACGAAGAACTGGGCAATCACCGCCGGGAAAGACAGGAAGGATTGGGCGAAGATCAGCGGGATCATGCCCGCAGTGTTCACCTTCAGGGGGATATAGGTGCTGCCCCCTCCGTAGACCTTCATGCCCCGCACGCGCTTGCCGTACTGCACGCGGATGCGGCGCTCACCCTCCTGCACGTAGACGATGACCAACACCGTCAGCACCAAGAGCACGATAAACACCAGCATCCCTAACACGGGGGAGTCCCCCCCCAGAATCTGCACGATGTTCGTGGGAACGCGCGAGACAATGCCACCGAAGATGATCAGCGACAGCCCGTTGCCGATACCCTGCTCGGTGATCAGTTCACCCAGCCAGACGGCAAACATGGTGCCCGCGGTCATCGTGACCAGCACGGTCAGGGACGGCAACACTTGCCCCGGCCCAAAGCCAAAATTGGGCAGAATGCGATACTGAACCGCCAACGCCTGCGCCAGGCCGAAGGAGTAGAGGAGCGCCAGGGGCACGGTGACGAAGAAGACCCACTGATTCATCTTGCGCTGGCCTTCCTCGCCCTCTTCCCGAATCCGTTCTTCCAGGGAAGGGAAGATGGGGAGCAAGAGCTGGAGCACAATCTGTGCCGTCACGTAGGGGGAGACCCCCGCCGCGAGCACGGAGAAGTTGGCCACGGCGCCGCCGGACAACATGTCCAGCAAGCCGACCAACTGCCCCGTTGGGGTCTGGCCTGTCAGCAGCGCCTGCAGAGCCACCCGGTCCACTCCCGGCACCGGCACGTTAGAGGCCAGGCGGAAGATGATCAGGATCAGCAGCGTGTACAACAACCTCCGGCGCAGATCAGGCAGTTTTAGCGCATTGCGCACGGCCTCAATCATTGTCTCTCCTCCCTCGCCTCATTAACGGGTGCGGTATCCGCCCCGCTCCCAAGCCAGCAGTTCGACTTTCCCTCCGGCACTCTCAATCTTCTCTTGAGCGCTCTTCGAGATACGGTGCGTCTTCACCGTCAAGGGGAGATCCAGCTCGCCCCGGCCCAGCACCACCACGAGATCCGTGGTGTGCTTGAGCAGTCCCGTCTTCACCAGCGTCTCAGGAGAGACGACATCATCAGCCGAGAAATGCTCGGCCAATTCGTCGACGTTGACGGGATGGAACTCCATCTTCCAGGGATTGAAAAAACCCGTACCCCGGACGAAAGGTAGCTTCCGCACGAGGGGTAGCTGTCCACCCTCAAAGTAAGGGCGCACACCGCCCCCACTGCGCGCGTTCTGCCCCTTGGTTCCCCGCCCGGCAGTCTTGCCCTGCCCGGCAGCCGTCCCCCGGCCCACCCGGCGCTTGCGTTTCTTGGACCCTTCGGCGGGTCTAAGTTCGTGTAACTTCATCACATCCTCCACCTAAGCCTGCTCACCCAGCTCGGTGACTTCGAGCAGGTGTTCAACCTTGTTGACCATCCCGCGCACGGCAGGCGTATCTGGTTTTACCACAACCTGATTAAGCTTGCGCAGTCCCAGGGCTCGCACCGTTTGCTTCTGGCGCAGGGCATAGCCGATGGGGCTACGCACCAGTTTAATCTGTAGCTTCCTCTCCATCACGCTTCTCTCCGCCGCCAGAAGGGCATCACGTCCGCCTCAGGGAGGCCCCGGTCCCGGGCGACATCCTCCACCCGGCGCAACTGGCGCAGCCCATCCATGGTGGCTTGCGCGACATTGACCTGGGTAGCGCTGCCCAACGACTTAGTCAGGACGTCCCGAACCCCGGCAGCTTCCAACACGGCGCGCACCGCACCGCCGGCGATCACGCCAGCTCCGGGCGCAGCCGGGCGCAGCATCACCTTCGCCCCGGAGCAGGTGCCCAGGACTTCGTGGGGCACTGTGCTGCCTTCGAGAGCGATGGTCTTCATATCGCGGCGTGCCCGGTCGGTAGCCTTGGCGATCGCTTCGGGAACCTTGGGGGCCTTACCGATGCCCAGCCCCACCTGACCTTTGTTATCTCCCACCACCGCTACAACGCGGAAGTGGAAGGTGCGCCCACCCTTGACGACCTTCGCCACGCGGGCGATATCGACAATACGTTCATCCAGTTCTTCTTCCACACTACGAGGATTACGTTCTCTTCGTGCCATGTTCTCTCCTGTCGGATTGTTCTGTTCTGCCTGCGGCAGCCCTAGAACTCCAGGCCCGCCTCTCGGGCCGCTTCGGCCAGGGCCTTGACCCGACCGTGGTACTTGTACCCACCGCGATCAAAGACCACCTGCTTGATGCCCTTATCCAGAGCCCGTTCTGCCACTACCCGGCCCACAACCTTTGCCTGGTCCGTCTTGGGCAACTCTGCCACCTGCTCCCGCACATCCACATCAATGGTGGAGGCCGAAGCCAGCGTTTGCCCGAGGCTATCATCAATAATCTGAGCGTAAATATGATTCAAGCTGCGAAAGACGTTCAGACGTGGACGTTCGGGCGTGCCACTCACGCGAGTACGAATGTGAGTATGCCGCCGTTCACGGGCTTTTGTGCGATTCACTTCTGGTTTCATTCTCTACTTACCCCTTGACCCTCAGTTCCACGTAAGTGTACTATAAGATTACAGGGCCTTACCGGCCTTGCCCGCCTTCCGACGGATGTGCTCCCCGACGTAACGCACACCCTTGCCCAGGTATGGTTCCACCGGACGCCAACCACGGATCTCAGCCGCCAGCTGTCCCACGACCTGCTTGTCAATGCCCTCCACGACGATGGTATTCGCCCGGGGGTTGACCTGAAAGGTAATGTTCTCGGGAGGCGTGATCTCCACGGGATGGGAATGGCCCAGATGCATCACCAGCGTGTTGCCCTGCAGCTCGGCGCGATACCCCGTGCCGTGGATCTCCAGAGCCTTGCTGTAGCCCTCCGTCACCCCAATTACCATATTGTTGATGAGCGCCCGGGTCAGCCCATGAAGCGCCTTCACCCGCTGCTCATCGCTCGAACGCGTCACCCGCACCGTGCCCTCGTCGTGAGAGATCTGGAGCTCGGAAGCAAACTCCCGACTCAGCTCCCCCTTGGGGCCACGCACGATCACGCGATTCTCATCGATCTGTACTTCGACGCCGTCCGGAATCGGTACCGGCGTATTGCCAATTCTAGACACTCTTATCCTCCTCCCTTGACCCGGCAGCTCATCCCCTGTGCCTTGCACTGAGGACCGGTGCCGTGATCAGGCTACCACACGTAGCAGATAATCTCGCCGCCAACGTGGAGTCGGCGCGCCTGCTGCCCGGTGATGACTCCCTTGGGCGTGGACAGGATGGCAATCCCCATTCCACTGCGCACCCACGGGATGTCCTTGACCTGGGTGTAAAGCCGACGCCCGGGCCGACTCACCCGCTTCAGTTCGGAGATGACGGAGCGCTGGTATTTGCCTTCGCCCACGTACTTCAACTTGATGAGCAGCGTAGGCTGCGGCTGCTCGTCCGTCACCTTGAAATCCTCGATGTATCCTTCGTCCTTGAGAATCTTCGCAATAGCGACAAGGATCCTGGACGAGGGCATGGATACCACCTCATGCCCAGCCATCAGGCCATTGCGGATACGCGTCAACATGTCAGCAATCGGATCTGTCATTCTTCTCCCACCTCACCAACTGGACTTCACTAAGCCAGGAATCTTGCCTTCGAGAGCCAGCTCACGAACGCAAATTCGGCAGAGGCTGAAGCGGCGATAGTATCCTCGTGGACGACCACAACGCTCGCAACGATTGCGCACTCGCACCTTGTACTTTCGTCGCGTCTCCCGAATCGGCATGGATGTTTTTGCCATAACCTACATTCTCCTTACATACGCCGGCTTACGCTCGACGGAAAGGCATCCCGAGCAGCTCCAGGAGCCGCCGGCCCTCTTCATCGGTCTCAGCCGTGGTATTAATACTCACTTCCAGTCCCCGGACCTTGTCGATTTCGTCGTAGTCGATCTCCGGAAAGAGGAGCTGCTCGCGCAGCCCAAGGGTATAATTCCCCCGGCCATCCAACTTATCCGACACGCCGCGGAAGTCCCGCGTGCGCGGCAACGCCACGTTGAGCAATCGGTCCAGGAACGCCCACATCCGCTCTCCGCGTAAGGTAACCTTAGCCCCAATCGCGCGCCCTTCTCGTAACTTGAAGCTCGCGATGGATTTGCGCGCCAACGTCACGACGGGCTGTTGACCTGCAATGGTCGCAAGATCCCGGGTGGCGTACTCGACCGCCTTGGGGTTATCCAACGCTTCTCCCAGGCCCACATTGAGCACGACCTTGCGCACCCGGGGGACCTGCATCACATTATCGTAACCGAATTCTTTCATCAGAGTCGGTACGATTTCCTCTCGATACCGCTGTTTCAAATCAGGCATATCCATATCTCCTAGAGGATGGTCTCACCACACTTGCGGCAAACCCGCACCTTGGTGCCGTCCTCCCGCGTAGTGTAGCCGACTCGCGTGGCCCGGTCACAATGTGGACAGACCAACATCACATTGGATATATGAATGGGCGCCTCGAACTGAATCCGTCCCGCCTGCATCTGTGAGCGACCAGCCCGGACCGGGCGCTGGTGCTTGGTGACAATATTCACCTTAGAGACTACCACGCGGTCTTCCTTGGGCAGGACCCGGAGGACGGTATTGCGAGTGCCGATATCATCACCGGCTATCACTTCGACCATGTCACCTTTTTTAATCCGATTCATGCTTTTACCACCTCGGTTCCCTGATCACAACACTTCGGGAGCCAACGAAATGATCTTCATAAACCCCTTATCGCGAAGCTCGCGGGCCACCGGCCCAAAGATGCGGGTTCCGCGGGGGTTGATTCCCGTATTATCCAAAATCACGGCAGCGTTATCATCAAAACGGATATAAGACCCATCGGGACGGCGATACTCTTTAGCTACCCGCACGATCACTGCCCGCACAATCTCGCCCTTCTTGACCGAAGCCGTGGGCGTAGCCGCCTTGACGGTCGCAACGATGCGATCACCGATAGAGCCGTATCTCCGCCCAGAGCCACCCATAACTTGAATGCAGAGCAGCTCCTGCGCTCCCGTGTTATCCGCTACCTTAAGGCGCGTCTCACTCTGAATCATCGCTCCTCCTTACGCTGCCCGCACCAGGATCTCTTCGACCACCCAGCGCTTGCGCCGGCTCAAAGGACGAGACTCCACGATCTGCACTCGATCGCCGAGACGACACGCGTTCTCCTCGTCGTGAGCCATGTACTTCTTGGCATCGGAGACCACCTTCTTGTAAAGCGGGTGGCGATACTTGCGCTCGACGCGCACCACGACGGTTTTGTCCATCTTGTCACTGGTCACAACTCCGACCAGACGTTTGCGCCGCTCCTTCATGCCGCGCCTCCTTTCTTCCCGGTATCCTCTGTCGCGAGCTCCCGCTCACGCAGCACCGTGAGAATTCGAGCAATATCCTTGCGCACGGCGGTCATGGCGTTGCTGTCCAACAAGCTGCCTGCATACCACTGCTGGCGCAGGTTGAAGAGCTCCCGCCGAGTCTCTTGGAGACGATGCTGGAGTTCTTCAGTTGTATGTTCACGTAGTTCGCTCGCTCGCATCTTATTCTCCTACACTTTCACCCGGTTCCAGGCGGCGCAGCACCTGAGTCTTGATGGGCAGCTTGTGCGAAGCGAGCCGCAGAGCCTCCAGAGCAATTTCTTCGGAGACACCGGCTACCTCGAACATCACCCGACCCGGACGCACAACCGCCACCCAATCTTCCACCATCCCTTTACCCTTACCCATCCGCGATTCGGCGGGCTTGGCAGTCACGGGCTTATCGGGGAAGATCCGAATCCAGTACTTTCCCCGACGCTTCATGTAACGCACGATAGCGCGTCGCGCCGCCTCGATCTGACGGGCAGTGATCCACGAGGGCTCCAGCGCCTGCAGGCCGAAATCACCAAAGCTGACGTCGGTCCCCCGGCTCGCCAGGCCCTTCATGCGCCCTCGATGTTGTCTGCGGTATTTAACCCGCTTAGGCATCAACATAATACTTCCTCCTCCACCTAGCGGCCCCGACGGTCGCTGGACTCATCGCCCATCATCGTGCCGGAAGTCTGGCCAGGAAGGATTTCCCCTCTGTACACCCAGACTTTGACGCCAATGCGCCCATATGTGGTGTGTGCTTCTTCTTGTGCGTAATCGATGTCGGCGCGCAGCGTTTGCAGCGGCACCCGGCCCTCACGCATCCAGTCCCGGCGGGACATCTCGGAGCCACCGAGCCGGCCACTGCACATCACGCGGATCCCTTCGGCCCCGGCGCGCATGGCCTGCCGCACAGCCCGCTTCATTGCCCGACTGTGATAGATACGGCGCTCCAACTGAGAGACGATATTCTCCGCGATCAGCTTGGCATCGAGGTCGGGATTCTCCACTTCCTTGACGTCCACGTGAACGCGCTTGCCTCCCGTGAGCTCCTCCAACTGCTTGCGCAGGTTCTTGACGTTTTCGCCTTTGCGCCCGATCACTACACCGGGACGCGAGGTCCAGATCTCAATCGAAACCTGGTTGGGCGGGAAACGCTCGATCTCCACCCGAGAGATGGAAGACTGGTTGTCTTTCGAGTGTCCGCGCATCTCAGCGTAGATCAGCTCCCGAACCTTCCGATCCTCATTCAACAGATCGGCGTAGGTGCGCCCTTCGGCATACCAGCGCGATTTCCAGTCTCGGATAACCTTTAGACGAAACCCATAAGGATGAACTTTACGACCCAAAATTGGCCTCCTTCTTACTCAACCCGCTCTTCCAAGACGACGGTGATGTGCGAGGAGCGCTTCCGAATGGGACGATAGCGCCCGCGACTGCCCCAGCGGGCCCGCCAGCCTTTGCCGGGCATCACACCGGGCCCCTCATCTGCGTAGAGCTCGGACACATAAAGACTATCCGTATCAAGCCCCTTCTCCTCAGCATTGGCGACCGCCGAGCGAATGAGCTTCGCCACGGGCAACGCAGCCGCGTGAGGCATCTCGTGCAAGAGAATCAGTGCCTCCTGGGCATTCATCCCCCGGAAGGGAGGCAGAATGCGCCGCACCTTGCGCGTGGTCATGGGTATGTGTTTGGCTTGTGCGCGAACTTGTTCAGACATAGCACTCACCTTACATCATCCTTCCTTTTTTCTCGCGCACAATATGCCCCCGGAAGGTCCGCGTCGGAGCGAACTCGCCCAGACGATGGCCCACCATATTCTCGGTGATGTAAATGGGCACGTGGCGCCGCCCGTCATGAACGGCAATCGTGTGTCCCACCATCTGCGGGAAGATGACGGAGGCCCGAGACCAAGTGCGGATAACCCGCTTCTGTCCCACGCGATTCATCTCTTCGACCTTCTGCAACAACTTCGGTTGAATATACGGTCCCTTTTTCAGAGAACGCGACATGCTACCTCCTCCTTCTACTTGCGCCTGCGCCCGGCCTTCCGCCGGCGGACGATGTACTTATCGGTCGCCTTGTTCTTGCGCGTCTTGCGACCCAACGTATACCAACCCCAGGGGGATTTGGGCCCGGGCATGCCGATGGGAGAGCGACCCTCACCACCCCCGTGGGGATGGTCGCGCGGGGACATCGCTGAACCCCGCACCGTCGGACGCCAACCCAACCAGCGCTTGCGGCCCGCCTTACCCAGCTTCACGTTGGCGTGCTCGACGTTGCCGACCTGACCAATGGTGGCCATACACTCTTTGCGCACCAATCGCATCTCGGTGCTGGGCAGGCGCAGGGTGACGTAGTCGCCCTCTTTCGCCAGCACCTGGGCCGCAGCCCCGGCGGCGCGCACCATCTGCCCACCGCGTCCGGCGTAGAGCTCTACGTTGTGGACTATAGTCCCCAACGGAATGTACTCCAACCGCGTCGCATTGCCCACACTGACCTCAACGGCGCTGTCGCTACTGACGACAGTGTCGCCCACTTTCAGCCCCAGCGGAGCCAAGATGTAGCGCTTCTCACCGTCGGCGTAGACCAGCAGGGCGATTCGTGCCGAGCGATTGGGGTCGTATTCGATAGAATCCACCCGCGCCGGCACATCGAGCTTATCGCGCCGGAAATCAATCAAGCGATACTGGCGGCGATGCCCGCCACCCCGATGCCGCACCGTGATCCGCCCGTGGACATTCCGGCCCGCCTTCTTGTTCAAGGGGCGGAGCAGGCTCTTCTCCGGCTCGGTGCGCGTAATCTCTTCAAACGTCTGACCGGTCATCCAACGCCGACCGGGAGACGTAGGGTTAAACTTTTTCATGGCCATAATGCTTATGCCTCCAACGCCTCAATGCGCTGCCCGGGAGACAGGGAGACAATGGCCTTCTTCCAGACGGGATGCCGCACGATGACCCGACGCCCTCGCGTCTTGTTGATCTTGGCCGGCATCACCATCACGTTGACCTTCTCCACATCCACCTCGTAGATGATCTCGACAGCGCGCTTGATGTCCTTCTTATTGGCAGCGGTGTGCACCTCAAAGGTGTACTTCCCCTCCCATTTTTGACTCTCTGATTTCTCCGTGATAATCGGTCGCACAATCACATCGTAGACGTTCATGACTGCGCCTCCTCTTCCTGCGCCATCTCAACGGCGACGCCGGACTTACCCAGGATAGCCTCGATGGTCTCCAGGGCAGCCACCGAGGCGACAATCGTTTCGGCGCTCAATAAATCCCGCACATTCAAGTAGCCGGCATGCAAGATCTGCACCTTCGGCAGGTTGCGCACGGCGCGCCCGATGTTCTCATCGCGCTCCGCCAGCACCAGCAGAATCTTGTGATCTTCCACAGCCAGATTCTTGAAGAGCTCTACCATCTCGCGCGTGCGAGGCTTCGACAGCGCTACCTCTTCAAGCCACAGAATATCGCCTGCCGCGGCCTTCGCAGAGAGGGCCGAACGCACCGCAGCTCGGTGCATCTTACGCGGCATGCGCTTCTCGTAGCTGCGCGGGCTAGGGCCATGGGCGATGCCGCCCCCCACGAAGATGGGGGCATTGCGACTGCCGTGACGAGCCCGCCCCGTGCCCTTCTGCCGGTACCACTTCGACTTGGAGCGGTTATTCTCGCTGCGAGTCTTAGTGCTGTGCGTACCCTGACGGCCATTCGCCAGCTGGCGCACCAGCGCCTGATGCATAAGAGGCACGTTGACGGGGGCCTCGAAAATATCCGGCCGCAAGTCAATCTCACGCACGGTCTCACCCTGCATATTTCGCACAGGAACCCGCATCTTACCTACCTCCCTTACGCACCCGTTGCTTCCGGGCCAACTTGACTTCCACCAACCCACCATTGGGGCCAGGGACACTCCCCTTGACCGCCAGCAGGTTGCGCTCCGGATCAACGAGCACGACTTCGACGTTTTGCGAGGTGACGCGACGAGCACCCATATGCCCGGGCATCCGCATCCCCTTCCACACCCGACCCGGTGAGGCACTGGCGCCAATGGAACCGGGCGCCCGCTGCCGGTCGGACTGACCGTGGGTCTTGGGTCCTCCGGCAAAGCCGTGACGCTTCACGACCCCGGCGAAACCCCGTCCCTTGGAGGTCCCCACGATGTCCACCCGCTCTCCGGGCTCAAAAATATCGACCTTGATTTCCTGTCCCAGTTCATACGCTTCGTCGGAACTCATGCGCATCTCGACGAGATGGCGCAGGAGGGGCACATCAGCCTTGGCGAGGTGTCCGCGTTGTCCGCCGGTAAGGTGTTTCTCCTTCACCGCCCCAAAGCCCAGCTGTACGGCGCGATAACCATCACGTTCGACGGTCTTCATCTGCGTCACGTAGCACGGTCCGGCTTCGATCACGGTTACCGGGACAACCTCACCGTTTTCCTGTATGATCTGGGTCATACCAGATTTACGACCTAAAATTCCCTTCATTCTACTTTATGCCTCCTGGGACTGCCAGCGCAAAATTCACGCCACATCATCCCCGTTCTTTGGCCCACATCACCCCCCCGGTCCCTGCCCCGTGGGTTCAGGTACCAGGGGGGTGGTGTATGGGTGCTTCCAAGTCAACCGTCGGCCCACAGACCGCACGGCTGATGATCGCAGGACAGACTGCGACAGCAGCTAGAGCTTGATCTCGATATCCACCCCAGCCGGCATATTCAGCCGCATCAGGGTATCGATCGTCTTCGAATCCGGCTCCATGATGTCGATCAGCCGTTTGTGCGTTCGAATTTCGAAGTGCTCGTGACTGTCCTTGTCAATAAACGTGGAGCGCCGTACGGTAAAACGCTCAATCCTCGTCGGCAGAGGAACAGGTCCAACGACCCGTGCCCCTGTGCGCTCTGCAGCCTCCACGATACGACGGGTAGACTCATCCAGAATGCGATGATCGTACCCCTTGAGCCGAATGCGAATGCGTTGTTTACTCATATACCACCTTGTTCATGTGGCTGGACTTAGTCCAGCACCTTGGTGATAATCCCGGACGCGACCGTTAGACCACCTTCGCGGATAGCAAAGCGAGTCCCGGCTTCCAAAGCCACCGGCTCGATAAGCTCCACTTCCATCTCAGTGCGATCACCGGGCATAACCATCTCGATACCTTCCGGCAACGTCACAGAACCCGTGATATCCATCGTGTTGATGTAGAACTGGGGCTTGTAGCCGGTGAAGAAGGGCTTGTGCCGTCCACCCTCGTCCCGGCGCAGGACGTAGACCTCACACTTGAACTTACGTTTGGCCTGGATAGAGCCGGGCTTCGCAACAACGATACCCCGTCCCACCTCGTCCTTACCCACACCACGCAGGAGCAGACCGGCGTTGTCACCCGCCACGACTTTCTCCAGAATCTTGTGGAACATCTCCATGGAGGTAACTACCGTCTTGCGCGGTTTCTCCATCAGCCCGACGAGTTCAACCTCGGTGTTGGGGGTCAGCGTGCCCCGCTCGACGCGGCCCGTGACCACCGTCCCGCGCCCCTTGATGGAGAAAACGTCCTCGATGGGCATCAGGAAGGGCTTGTCCTCATCGCGCTCGGGCGTGGGGATGTACTCATCGACAACCCGCACCAGCTCCCAGATGGAGGCGTAGGCGGCGTCCTCAGGATCATCGCTCTCGCACGAGAGGGCTTCCAGCGCCGAGCCCCGCACGATGGGGGTCTCATCACCAGGGTAATTGTAGGCGCTCAGCAGCTCCCGAATCTCCAGCTCCACCAGCTCCAGCAGTTCCGGATCATCCATCAGGTCCACCTTGTTCAGGAAGACCACGATGGCGGGAACCTCAACCTGGCGCGCCAGGAGGATGTGCTCGCGCGTCTGCGGCATTGGGCCGTCGACAGCGGAGACTACCAGGATCGCGCCATCCATCTGTGCAGCGCCCGTGATCATGTTCTTGATGTAGTCCCGGTGACCGGGGCAGTCCACGTGCGCATAGTGACGATTCTCGGTCTCGTACTCGACGTGCGAAATAGCGACGGTCAGAATCTTCGTCGCGTCGCGACGGAACATCTTGGCGTCGGCCTTTGCCACGTCATCGTAAGCCCGAAAGTTCGACCAGCCCTTGGTCGCCAGCGTCTTGGTGATTGCGGCGGTCAAGGTCGTCTTACCATGATCGATATGACCGATGGTCCCCACGTTCACGTGAGGCTTCGTTCGTTCAAACTTCTCCTTACCCATTACTTCCCTCTCCTTTTGTCAATAGTGACGATTTGTCAGTTATGATGATTGCTAACTCAACCTTAGCTCGATCTACCATACAAGATGGTTTCCATCTCTTTGGACTCCACCGGCTTGTAGTGGTGGAACTCCATCGTAAAGGTGCCCCGACCCTGAGTCGAACTCCGGAGGTCGGTCGCATAACCGAACATCTGCGCCAAGGGGGCAAAAGCTCGTACCGCCTGGACCCCTTCAGCCCGGGGCTGCATCGCCTGAATATCCGCGCCTCTGGCGCTGAGATCACCCAGGACATCACCGACGAATCCCTCTGGAACAACCACTTCCACATCCATCACCGGCTCCAGGAGCACCGGATCAGCGCTCTCGACGGTTCGGCGGAAAGCCTGCACGGCTGCCGCCCGAAAGGCCATCTCCGTAGAGAGGGTGGAGTCGGCCTCCGCCCCTAACAGGCGGATCTCCAACCCCACCAGCGGATAGCCCGCCAAGAAGCCACTTTCCAACGACTCCGTCACGCCGGTCTCGATGGCCTTCAAAAAATGCTCCGGCAGCGCCGTCGGACGCACCTCACTTTCGAAGTGGGTCTCCCGACCCTGAGGGGTCGGGCGCACTTCCAGAATCACCCGTGCGTACTGGGCCTTGCCCGCCAACATGCGGTCGAAGACCACTTCCGCCGTAGCTGCCTCAGTGACCGTCTCCTTGTACGCTACGCGAGGCCGGCCTACGTTAGCCTCCACCCGGAATTCGCGCAACATGCGATCCACAAGAATCTCCAGGTGAAGTTCACCCATCCCGGCGATGATCGTCTGCCCGGTAGCCTCGTCGACCCGGACCCGGAAGGTCGGATCCTCCTCAGCCAACCGATCCAGGGCCTCGTTGAGGCGTTCCTGATCGGCGACGGTGCGCGGCTCCACGGCGATGAAGATCACCGGTTCTGGAAAACGGATGTTTTCCAGAATGATGGGCGCGTTGATCGCGCTCAACGTATCCCCGGTGAAGGCCCCTTTGAGACCCACAGTCGCTCCGATGTCTCCGGCCTGCAGCTCCTCAATCTCTTCACGGCGATCGGCAAACATGCGCAGGAGCTTCGAAACGCGCTCCCGCTGCCCCTTCGTCGCGTTGAAAACCATGGAGCCCCGGCGGATCACACCCGAGTAGACCCGGAAATAAGCCAGACGTCCCGCGTAGGGATCCGTCGCAATTTTAAAGATCAATGCAGCCAACGGAGCTTCAGGATCTGCCGGACGCTCCTGAGGGCCTTTTTTCGTCTCTCCCATCACCGGCGGGATCTCCACGGGTGAAGGAAGATAGTGAACGACAGCATCCAAAAGGGGCTGTACCCCTTTGTTTCGTAGCGAAGAGCCACAGAGCACGGGCTGTACCGTCCCCTCGATGGTTGCCCGCCGCAGCGCGGCGCGCAACTCCTCCCTACCCAGGGGTTCACCCTCCAAATACTTGAGGAGCAAGGCGTCGTCGGTATCAACGATAGCCTCGATCATCGCCTCCCGGGCGGCTTCAGCCTCCGCTTTGACCTCGTCAGGAATGTGAATCTCTTCCGAACGGGCACCCAGCTCATCTTCCCAGACGATGGCGCGCCACTCCAACAGATCCACAACTCCCCGAAAAGTCGCTTCAGCACCAATAGGCCACTGGATGGGCACGGGATTCGCCGCCGCCAGTCGCTCGCGCATGGTCTCGACGGAACGAGCAAAGTTTGCCCCCAGCTTGTCCATCTTATTGACGAAGGCCACGAGGGGCACACCAAAAGAACGAGCCTGCCGCCAGACCGTCTCAGACTGCGGTTCCACCCCCGCCATACCATCGAAGACCACAATGCCCCCATCAAGCACCCGGAGGCTACGTTGTACCTCGGCGGTAAAATCGATGTGCCCCGGGGTGTCGACGATGTTGATCTGGCATCCTTGCCAGAAACAGGTCACCGCTGCGGAGGCGATGGTGATCCCACGCTCACGTTCCTGGACCATCCAGTCGGTGACCGTAGTACCCTCATCAACGTTACCCAGGCGGTGCGTGCGTCCGGTATAGAACAGGATGCGCTCCGTCGTCGTCGTCTTACCCGCATCAATGTGGGCGATGATGCCGATGTTACGGATATTCTTCAGTAAAGGTGCGTTATGCGTGTTACTCATGGTTTGTTGGTCACTCAGCCCTTAATCGCAAAGCCCGCTATCTTAAACGTTGTCCCGTTGTAAGCAGCCTTCAGAGAGCGACCATCCATCTGACCAAGCGACCGAAGTCTAAAAAGACTACCAGCGCAAGTGGGCAAACGCCCGGTTAGCCTCCGCCATCTTGATGGTATCCTCGCGCCGTTTGACCGCGGATCCAGCCCCCTGAGAGGCATCCATCAGCTCGGCAGCCAGTTTTTCAACCATTCCCCGACCGTGGCGCTTCCGGGCTGCATCCAGCATCCAACGGATGGCCAACGAGACCTGCCGGTGAGGTGTAACCTCTACGGGAATCTGATACGTGGATCCACCAACCCGACGGGGTTTCACTTCAACAGGGGGAGAGACGTTGCGCATCGCCGACTCAAAGACCTCGAGCGCCGGCTTCTTGGTGCGTGCTTCAACCAAATCCATGGCCTCATACATAATTCGACGGGCCACACTCTTCTTGCCCCCGAGCATCATGCGGTTGATGAACTTCTGAACCAGCACGCTGTTGTATTTGACATCCGGTGGGATTTCGCGCTTGGGCGGGCTGTACCTTCTAGGCATATCCTTCTGACCTCACTCGTTAAGACTTCTTTGTTCCGTACTTGGAACGCTGCTGCTCACGACCTTCGACACCGCTGGCGTCCAACGCACCCCGAACAATGTGGTAGCGAACGCCGGGGAGGTCCCTAACGCGCCCCCCGCGGACGAGAACCACCGAGTGCTCCTGAAGGTTGTGCCCTTCACCCGGGATATACGCCGTGACCTCAACGCGGTTGGAAAGGCGCACTCGCGCAATCTTCCGCAGCGCGGAGTTCGGCTTCTTGGGCGTGGTGGTGCGGACGATGGTGCACACACCGCGCTTCTGGGGGTTCCCCCCCGGAACGCGTACCCGCTTACCCTTCAAGGTATTATAGTTGTATTGCAGCGCGGGAGACATCGACTTCCCCGCCTTCGGCTTGCGTCCCTTACGGACCAATTGATTAATTGTCGGCACCTTATCCTCCTGATAACTCCAGCGAAGAAGGCCATCTTGACTGCGATGATGGCCTCTTCGACGACCTTATCCAACTTTTAACGGTAGCAGGGGATCTGGCTGCTACCCTTCTGCGAAATAGAATTCTACCATAAAGGCTAAAAACGTCAACCGTACGCCCCCACCGAACAACTGATAGGCGAGAACCGGTGAGGTCAGGCCCCAAAAAAGGGTGCGGCCACATCCGAGATGGGCCACACCCTCTCATCCACTTCTCCGCTATGCTATCTGCGCTCGGGGGTCAGGCCGAGAAGGCCCATCCCCAATCGCGGCACCTGCGCCCGCCGTTCCTCACGTCCGAAGCGCAGCACCTCACCAGAGTCGGTGATCGCCTCTACGGAGAGCGCCAGACTCTGCAACTCTTTCACCAGTACCTTGAAGGACGCCGGAATGCCGGGCTCCTCGATAGGCAGGCCCTTGACGATGGATTCGTAGGCCTTGACGCGACCCTGCACATCGTCGGACTTGATAGTCAACATCTCTTGCAGGGTGTAGGCCGCCCCGTAAGCCTCGAGGGCCCAGACCTCCATCTCGCCGAAGCGTTGGCCACCGAACTGCGCCTTGCCGCCCAACGGCTGCTGAGTCACGAGCGAGTAAGGCCCCGTAGAGCGGGTGTGTACCTTATCCTCTACCAGGTGCGCCAGCTTGAGCATGTAGATGATGCCCACGGTGACCGCCTGGTGGAAGGGCTGCCCAGACTTGCCATCGTACAGCGTCAACTTACCCAGCGTAGGCAGGGGCAGATTATGCTCCAAGCTGTGCTGAGTAGCGACCTGAACCAGATCATCTTCTGATAATCCCTCAGTAGAAAGCCCTTGCTCCGCCATCCACAGCTTGAGACAGACCACTTGCGCCCGCCGATCACGGGCCTCACTCTCAGTGAGGGAAAGTACATCTTCCTCGAAGTGGAGCAAGTCATCAGGGTCGTAGCCCAATTCCCGCAACCATTCACGCAACACGGAGCGCCGAGCATAGATCCGATCCTCCCGGAGGCGATCAATGTCATAGCCCAGGGTAGAGAGCCACGCTGCCACGTAGATTAAGCGGGCCTCATCGTCATCCCGGAGCTGCTCCAGCTCGAAGTTCTGCGCCTTGAGCCAGCTCCAGCCCCGCTCCAGGGCCTCGCTCCAGGCCCGATCGATGAGCCAGGCCCGAGCCATCTCCGCAGCAATCTCCTGCTCATCAGCCCCGTCGAAGACCGGGGTAATGGTGCGGAAGCCCAATCGCTCCGCCGCCCACCCCAGGTGAGTCTCCAACACCTGGCCGATGTTCATCCGGCCCGGCACGCCGAGGGGGTTGAGGATGATGTCGATAGGCCGGCCATTGTCCAAGAAGGGCATGTCCTCCACTGGAACAACCTGCGAGATGACGCCCTTGTTTCCGTGGCGACCTGCCATCTTGTCACCTTCGGTGATCTTGCGGCGCTGCGCCACGCTGACCCGCACGACCTTCTCCACGCCGGCAGGCAGATCGCGGTACTCCTCACGATCGAAGACCTTCACGTCCACAACCTTGCCCTGGGCCCCATGGGGCATCCGGAGACTGGTATCTTTCACATCGCGCAACTTCTCACCAAAGATGGCGCGCAACAGCTTCTCCTCTGGGGTGAGCTCCTTCTCGCCCTTGGGCGTGATTTTCCCCACCAGGATATCCAGCGGCCCTACCTCGGCACCGACAGTGATGACCCCCTCTTCGTCGAGGTCCCGCAACGCGTCATCGGAGACGTTGGGGATCTCCCGGGTCACTTCCTCCGGCCCCAGCTTTGTGTCGCGGGCCGTCAACTCGTACTTCTCGATATGAATGGAGGTGAACTTGTCCTGCCGCACGAGGTCCTGGCTCAAGAGGATCGCATCCTCATAGTTTCCACCTTCCCAGGACATAAAGGCGACGAGCACATTCTGCCCCAGCGCCAGGTCACCATCCTCCGTTGAGGAACTATCGGCCAACACTTCCCTGGCCTCAACTCGTTGCCCCTTGCGCACCACCGGACGTTGATCGACACAGGTGCTCTGATTGGAACGGCTGTATTTGCGCAACGGGTAAACGGCCTGGTTCCCATCGTCCTCCAGGACCGTGACCTTCTCACCGGTCACGCTGAGAACTACACCCGCCTTGCGCGCGCTGATCACAAGACCGGAGTTGGCAGCCGCTGGCCCCTCCATCCCCGTGCCCACCACCGGGGCCTCGGGCTGAACGAGAGGGACAGCTTGTCGCTGCATGTTCGAGCCCATCAAGGCCCGGTTGGCGTCGTCGTGCTCCAGGAAGGGGATCAGCGAAGCCGAAATTCCCACAATCTGGATGGGAGCGACGTCGATGAAATCGATGCGCTCGGGCGGGGTGAAGACAAATTGATCTCCCCGGCGGGCAGCGATACGACGCAGACGGAAGAAACCCTCGTCATCGAGAGGCGTATTCGCCTGCGCAATCACGTAGGGCTCCTCTTTATCCGCCGAGAGATAGATAATCTCCTCCGTCACGCGGGGCACCAGCCGCACGGGATCCTTGAGAGAAAGCGCCGCGATCCGCTCGGCCAGGGCGCGATCAATACGCGTACCCGCCGTGCCCACCAGCTCCCCAGTATCGGGATCTTCGAGGTCATCACGGAGCATTTCGCCCTCCAGTTGCTCGACAACGTTGGGCGCAACCCGAATCACCTTGCGGTAAGGGGTCTCGATGAAACCCAGATCGTTAACCCGCGCGTAGGAGCCCAACCGCCCGATCAGGCCGATGTTCGGCCCCTCAGGGGTCTCAATGGGGCAGATACGACCATAGTGACTGTGATGCACGTCCCGCACATCGAAGCCGGCGCGCTCCCGCCGCAGGCCACCCGGCCCCAAAGCCGAAAGCGTACGCTTGTGCGTCAGACTGGAGAGGGGGTTGGTCTGTTCCATGAACTGAGAGAGCTGACTGGAGCCGAAGAACTCGCGCACGGCGGCGACCACCGGGCGAATGTTGATGAGGCCGACGGGAGTCGGGGATTCATCGCGGATGCTCATGCGCTCCTTGACGACGCGCTCCATGCGCACCAAACCCACCCGGATCTTGGCCTGCACCAATTCGCCGACGGTCTTGACCCGGCGATTGCCCAGATGATCCATATCGTCTGGACCGGCTACACCGTTATTGATGTGAATCATGCGCCGGACGAGGGCGTAGATGTCTTCTTTCGTGATCGTCCGCACGGACATGGGCACACTCAGCCCCATGCGCTGATTCAACTTATATCGTCCCACCCGTTGCAGATTGTAACGCTGCGGATCGAAGACCTGGGAGATAAGATATTCCTGCGCGTTTTCCAGTGTGGGAGGATCCCCCGGACGCATCCGGCGGTAGAACTCAATCAACGCCTCCTGGGCGACGGTGCGGTTCCCCTTCGTCTCCCACGCCGGCTCCTGACGGATCGTCGTGGAAATCCAAGGGTGATCGGGGTCGTTATCGGCCTCTTCGAAGAGCCGGTAGAGCTCCTCGTCAGTACCCTCCACGAGAAGAGAGCTGTTGATCTCGTCCTCAACAGCCGAAATGGCGCGCAGGAAAATAGTGACCGGGATGATGCGTTTGCGATTGAAGCGCAGAGTGAGGTATCCGGACTTCCGTGTCTCGAACTCCATCCAGGCACCGCGGTCGGGGATAAGCTTGGCGGTTGCCAGCCGGCGCCCCCCATCGTCATCGACACCGAAATAGACCCCGGGAGAGCGAATCAACTGGCTCACGACGACCCGTTCGGTGCCATTGATAATAAAGGTAGCATTATCCGTCATCAAGGGAAGGTCGCCCAGGAAGATCTCCTGCTGAACAATCTCGCTGGTCTCTCGATTGACCAGGGCCACATCCACGTACAGGGGTACAGCGTAGGTCAGATCGCGATTCAGACACTCTTCTTGGCTATGCTTGGGTTCACCAAACCGGTAGGAAAGATCGAAGTCGGCCTCTCGGGCTCTCCGCCCGGGAAGGTAAAGACTCAATAGACCATTGTAACTCTCAATCGGTGAAATCTCGTCGAAAAGGCTCTGTAAGCCCTCGCCCTGCAACCAATGATAGGACTGAAGCTGCACCTCCACCAGTCCCGGCAGCGGCAGAGCGCTGGAAATCCGCGCATACGTTTTAACTCCCAGGTCGGTTTTTAACATTCTATATTTTCTCCTCCCGGAGCTCTCAGGTAACACCCACGCCCACCGCCCTGCCGAGGATCCAGCGGACCCTCGAATCGAACAGTGGGCACACTTGATTAGGCCCTTAAACGACACAAGAGAAGCGAGAATCCTCCCGCTTCCGAAACACAAGGTTGTCTTCTGGTTACTTTACGCGATTGAGTATTATACCACTTATCAGCTGCCCGTCAAAGCTGCTCGCGCAACCGAGACGGGCTCGGGCGCGCCAACCTCCCAGCTCCGGCAGCAGCTTGAGGCCCCTACCCCTCGGCGGGGATCCGGTCAGCGTAGGCTCCTCGATATGCGGGCGGGAGCAGCCGGGCGATGCGGATCATGATCTCGTCCGTCGCTTCCGCCAGGGCCTCTGAACGCAACCGACCTTCCTGCGGCAGGTGAAAGGGCTCGCCAAAAACAACGTGGATTCGCATCCGTTGGAAGCGGCGGAAGCGCTTCATCATCTCCTCCGTGCCCGTAACCCCCACCGGCACGATGGGAACGCGGGCCCGGGCCGCGATGAAGGCCACGCCGGGTTTTCCGGGCTGTAACGCTCCCGTCCGAGAACGGGTTCCCTCCGGCGCCAGCCCCAATACCTTCCCCTCTTTCAGAATCTCCAGGGAGCGTAACAATGCACCCCGGTCAAATTCCGAGCGCCGCACCCAGATCGGGTCGGTCATGCTCAAGAACCAGTTGAAGATGGGATACGCCCGGTATTTCTCGGCAACCATCCCGTAGACTCGGCGGGGGCAGCTGATCCCCAGGACCGGGGTATCCAACCGGCTGATATGGTTCGTGGCGAGGATCACGCCTCCCTCTGCGGGGATATTTTCCGTCCCCTCCACGTGCAAGCGACTGACGAGGTGAACCAGAAAGTCCACCGCTTTCCGAAAACTCTCAAACTTTCTATCCATGTCTGCTGCGTTTCTCCCCGTCGGGACTATCCCCGATTTCCCCACGCAATCGCGTTGAAATCGGCGGGCTCCTCCCCCCCACGGGGGGTGAGGAGCACCGAGAAATCGATGGTGGCACCAGGAGCCAGGGGCGGGTCAGGGGTCAGATGAGCCTCGCGGTAACCGATCACTCGCTGCTGCGTATCGTAGAGCGTCACGACTACCACGATCCGGCTGACAGCTCCACCCGCGTCATTGAGCAATTGCCCACTCACCCGATACTGGGGGCCGGAGATGGCGCCCCGAACCTCGTCCAAGGAAAGGGGTAGAAAATTCGCCGTGATGGCTCCGATGCCCTCGGCACGTCGCAGACGCACCACCGCATCCGCCACGCCGGGTGGTGGACTCTCGAAGAGCACGGCGAAAGGGGCTCGGGCTCCGGGTTGAAGGTAATCTGCGGCAGCAAGCGTGGCCTCCGTCAACAGGGGATTGCCGCTCGCGTCAACGAGGGTAACCTGCACCTGCATGTTGGTCACCGGACTGCTCGTATCATTGATCACTTCGCCCATGCACCACAATCCGCCCACCGCCGTTGGGTGCAGTCCTACGCCCGCCGTCTCCAGGGGCAGCGGCGTAGGGGTCGGCAGAAGCAGATTGTCGCCTGGAATCGGCACCATCTCTGCTGCCTGGGGCGGACTCAGCGGGATGATGAGGGATTGGCCAATACGCAGGGCGTTAGGGTTATCCAGATCATTGACCGTCTGCACAGCGGAGGCGTCCACCCCGTATTCCAGAGCGATGCCAAAGAGCGTATCCCCGGATTCAACGATGTGAATGACCGGCGTTGGTGAAGGTGAGGGCGTAAAGGTAGGCGTAGGAGGCAGAGGTGTCACGTAGAGCTCAGCAAGCATCGCAGCTGTTGGTGTTGCCCCAGCAGCCTCGCCCTGCCCCAGGGTTGCGGTGGGAAGAGGGAGGGGCGTGAGCACCGTGCCGCAACCTGTCATCAGGATCATGAGGATCGCCAATGCGAGATCCATCCCCCGCACGCTCGCCACCTCCCACTCTATGTCTCTCACGGGGTAGAATTATAACACGCTTTTCGCGTAAAAACCAGGGTGGCTGACTTGAAATTGACTTTCGCGTCCTCGATCTTGCCAAGATCGCCATCTGAACGTTGGCCAAGCCGACATCCAACCGTCGGCTCTATATTTGTGGTAGGGGTCGGCACGCGACACGTGAAGAAGCGCGTCCTCCCATCCCAAGGGCACGCGATCAGGCCAGCTCGACCGTCTTGGCCTCGGCGATCTGCTCCGCCTGCCGCAGGCTTTCCGCCGAATCAGTTTGACGTTGCTGGCGGGATTTGCTCACCACGTAGAGGCCGCCCAGGATGGCCCAGGGAACCCCGATCGCTGCCAGCAAGTAAGGGAGCGGTGTCAACCGGGGCACGGCAGAGAAACGATCCAGGTTGAAGAGGATGAGCGCCACCGCCGTCCACACGGTGAGGAAATTGGGAATGGCATCGCCGGCGTGGATGAGGCCCGGCCCCGGCATCCGTTTCCGGGTGAAGGGCCAGAAGAGGTTGCTGCCCATGTGGCCCATCTGATCCTCCAGAATATGACCGCTGAAGCCCAACCAAGTGACCAGCCCGCCCCACCCGGCGGTGGTCCAGTTGCCGGTCAGCAGACCCACCAGCAGCCCCATCACCAGCCCCACGCCCAGCGCCAGGAAGAGACTATGGGTCCAGCGGTGGTGCCAATCGAGGAAGTGCACGCGCAGCTCCTCCCCCTCCCGTACGAAGCGAAAGCTGGGGCCGGAGAAGATGTTAATCTTGTATTCCTCGCTGTAAGTATTGCGCACGGGAACGCCGACCTTCCGCCGCACCTCCTGCGCGCCCTCCGGCTCGCTCCCGGCAAAGGGCACCTGCCCCGTGTTGACCAGGGGCCCGATGCGTACGGCGATCTCGTCGCTATCGGGGATGAAGCGGATGGCGTACTCCCGCCAGAGATCGGCCCCCATGCGGACGGTGTGAGCCGTGAGGTTGCAGTCCTTGCCGCTCTCGTAGGCGCCGCGCATCGCCGCGACTAGGATGTCGGCGATGGCCTCGGCGTCCGGCTCCGCGCCGGGGTCGATTTCGACGTCGTAGCGCTCCCAATAGCGCGCAAACTTGAAGTCGATGGTGTCGGGCAAGATGCCCCCCACCCCGCCCAGCATGGGCAGCAGCCCCCCCGCAGCGCCGTTACGCACCACCTCCGGGAAGAAGGTGGCGAGGGCGACGCCGGTGATGAAGTGCGAAATACCTTTCATTAAACTAGCTCCCTCGGAAATGATGAATGACGAATAGCGAATGGTGAATAGCGAATAGTGAATGGCGAATGGCGCGTCGTTATTCCCCGATGATCTTCACCAGCACGCGCTTGCGCCGCCCGCCGTCGAACTCGCCGTAGAAGATCTGCTCCCAGGGGCCGAAGTCGAGCCGACCGTTGGTCACCGCGACCACCACCTCGCGCCCCATGACCTGGCGCTTGAGATGTGCGTCGCCGTTGTCCTCGCCGGTGCGATTGTGCCGGTAGCGGCTGATGGGCGCGTGAGGCGCCAGATCCTCCAGCCAGTCCTCGTAGTCCTGGTGCAGTCCAGATTCGTCGTCGTTGATGAAGACGCTGGCCGTAATGTGCATGGCGTTCACCAGACAAATTCCTTCAACGACGCCGCTCTCACGCAGGGCTTCATCCACCTCGGGCGTGATGTTGACGAACGCCCGCCGGGTGGGGATGTGGAACCAGAGTTCTTTACGATAGCTCTTCATGAGGGTGCCCTCCTCTGCGCTTGCTTGACTGGCGATCATTATACGCGATAAGTCGCGTTCTCACAAAAGCCTCGTTCGGTCGCGCCGCGTACAGACGGCGTATCCGGAATGCAGCCTCGGGGGACAACGCCTGCGTGACCGGGATGCTTTCCGCTGTTCATCTGTTTGCCCAGGTGAGCGCCTACGTTATACTGGGTTCTAATCTATTACGCCTCAGCATACCGAGAGCGTCGATTGTGCGCCCACTCCGATAGGGCGGTGGGAGGCAAGGAGCAACGGCATGAGCCTGGACTCATTACTGCAACAGCTTCACCACCCGGAACCAGAGGTGCGTCGGCAGGCAATTCACGAACTTGGCCAGCTGCAGCATCCGCGCACCATGCATGCCTTGAAGGCAGTCGTCCGCAACGATCCCGTCCCTGCGTGTCGCAAGGCAGCCCTCTACTGGCTCGGGCAGACGGCTGCTCAAGCAGATTTCAATGAAGCAGTGCGCCAGGCGTTGCAGGACCCGGATCCGACCGTGCGCTGGGACGCGGCGTGGAATGTCCGGCAAGCCGGAGGCCCCAACCCGGGGATCGTTGAAGCACTCATCGAGGTCGCCATGAGCGAAGCAGAACAGCCTGTGAGCTTCGCGATGGTGGTGAGCGCGCTGGGAGTACTCGGGGATCCTCGCGCCCTCGATCCCCTCCTCGCCCAGCTGAAATCGCCGAGCGGCTACCGGCGGGCAGCGGCGGCCCAGGCATTGGGCGCACTGGGCGACTCGAGGGCGATCCCGCATCTGACGGCGCTACTGGAGGATGACGCAGCGGCGTGGCAGGAGGATCACGGCCCGGCACGGAGCGTGGCAGACGTCGCCTGCGAGGCGTTGCGGCGGCTGGGAGCGCCCGGAGAGGTTACCGCCCTGCGAAGGTAGCTTGGCCGTTTTCGGCGTCAAACGGAAATATCTTCAGGAGAAATGGGAATTTCCACGGCTGGAACGAGGATTTCTGCGCCTCTCTACGAGAACGCTTTAGGAGAGTCCTAACCCGCTTCGGTTGCCCTCTCTCCCCCTCACCGCCGCAGGTGCAGC
>NPIE01010448.1_pt1 | contig 57983 bp, 43 predicted proteins | sample 8637661 | NCBI WGS metagenome assembly NPIE01 (sample SAMN07420842, study PRJNA396082) | bioreactor metagenome | isolation source: sample BA12 brine-fed electro-methanogenic bioreactor BA | place: Japan: Kochi | collected 2016-12-09 | reverse complement strand
GGGGCGTGAGCCCCCGGTGGCGGGTCACCCCTCCAAAATCCCCAACCCTGAAGGGGCGGCACCGTCATCGTCATTCCAAGTCCACCAAAGGCGGATCGAGGAATTCGTTCTTCAGCGTCGCGCAGCGACACCGCTGGTGCGGTTGCGACCATGTGTCTGGTGCCTTGTGGAAGCGCTGTTCGAACCGTTCCCTCCACTGCGGGCCTTCGGCCCGGCTCCGCTCCGCGAATCCGCCGGAGGAAAAAGGCTATGACTTGACAGGTGGCACGCTTTCAGAGATGACGACGACGGTGGCGCCCTTCTGGGGCGGAGGGTGCCGGACGACGTTGGGGTTGTTCGAGGACCGGGCTTGGCGTATAGTGCCCCGGCAAGGGCCGTCTTGTCCGAGGGACCGGCGGCATGGATTGCGGCACGCACGAGAAGGACTCTATGGACGCTATCGAGTTTGCACCAAGCTGGCAGGAGGTGTTCGCCGAGGCAGGGCTTGCCACGGTGGAGGATTTCATGCACTACGAAGGGGGCACGCCGATCGGCCATAACCGCCACCGGCAGGTTCTGACGTTTGTACTCGACACGCCCACGGGGCCCCGCCGGTTCTACATGAAGCGTTTCATTCGCCCCCACCTGAAGGACATGCTGGCCACATGGCGTCGGTTCGGGCGGCCATGCTCGCAGGCCGAATGCGAATGGCGGTACGCCCGGACGCTGCTTGACCAGGGGATTGAGACGTACCCCCCCGTCTGCCACGGGGCGATGATGCGGTGCGGATTTGAGCAGGGCTCGTTCTTCGTCACCGAGGAGATTCAAGGCCGGTGCCTGACGGACTACGTGGCTGAAGCGTGGAAGACCCTATCCCCGGAGGATCGACACGTCTTGCTCGTTTCCCTGGGTCGCTTCGTCCGCCGCGTGCACGAGGCCCGCATCAGCTTTCCCGATCTGTACGCCTGGCACATCTATCTGCTGGACCCGGTCGGCCCGTCAAGCCAGTTGGCCCTGATCGATCTGCATCGGATGCGCTGCGGCGTGCGACGTCTCGGCGAAAGGCTGCGGAACCTTGGGGCTCTGGAATACAGCCTGCTCGAACGGTACTTCGACGACGACGCGAAACGCACCCTGTTCGAGGCCTATCGGCGAGCCGGAGATCGACTGCCCTGGGATCGCTTCCGGACGCGAATCCATCGCCGTGCCGAGGCGCTTCGACAACGACGGCGCCACGCCCCCGACTACTGAGCCCTGCCCACGGGGTGACATCGGTCGCCCTCCGCCACGATGCGCCGGGAACGAGCCCGAAGACCGACTCGGCGGGCCCTACAGGTGACGGATGATCTGCTCCAGGTCGTTGGGCACCTCAACCGGCGGATTGCTGAAGGCGCCCTTGCGATCCCGATGGTACTCGACGGTCACGTTCGGGTCCTTGAGCGGGTGGCCCGTCAGGACGCACACCACGCGTTCATCCCGACCGACGACCCCGTCGGCCAACAGGTGCTTGAGCCCGGCGATGGTCGCGGCCGAGGCCGGTTCGCACCCCAGACCCGTGGCCCCGATCTGCGCCTTGGCGTCGAGGATCTCCTCGTCGCGGACGGCGAGCACCACGCCGTTGCAGATGTCCAGGGCGCGGAGGCATTTCTTGAGATTCACCGGGCGGGAAATCTCGATCGCCGACGCGCACGTATGCGGCGAAAAGCCGCGTTGCGTCAGGTCGTCATAGTAGGCGTCGATCATCGCTTGGTCGACGTGACCGTCATTCCATCGCAGGCCGCGCTCGTTGAACAGTTGCGTCAGCGTATTGGCCCCGGTCGCGTTGACGACCGCCAGCCGCGGCACGCGATCGATCAGGCCGACCCGGCGCAGCTCGGCGAAGGCCTTGCCGAAGGCGCTGGAGTTGCCCAGGTTGCCGCCAGGCACAATGATCCAATCCGGCACCTCCCAGCCGAGCCCCTCGAGCACGCGGAACATGATCGTTTTTTGCCCCTCAAGCCGGAACGGATTGAGCGAATTGACCAGGTAGATCCCCTCGCGGGCGCAGACGGCCTGAACCTGCCGCATGCAGTCGTCGAAGTCGCCGCGTATCTGGATCGTGTGGCCGCCGTAGTCCATCGCCTGGCTGAGCTTGCCGAAGGCGATCCGGCCCGATCCGATGAAGACCGTGCACTTCAAGCCGCAGGCATGGGCATAAAGCGACATGGACGCCGAGGTATTGCCCGTCGAGGCGCACGCGCTCGACCGGGCGTCCACCATGCGGGCGTGGCTGAAGGCGGCGGTCATGCCGTTGTCCTTGAACGAGCCGCTGGGATTGAGCCCCTCATATTGCAGGAAAAGGCGGCCGGGTTTGATCCCAAGCTGGGAGGCCAGGCGATCATTGCGTTCCAGCAGCGTCTGGCCCTCGCCCAAGGTCACCTTGCACGCATCGGGGCAGAAATCCAGCAATTCACGGAATCGCCAGACGCCCGAGAAATCCAGCGGCTGATCCCGCCGGGCCCAGCGCTCGGCGAACGCACTGAGCCTGGAGGGCCGGGCGATCCGATCCCAGTCGTAGCGAATGTCCAGCAAATCGCCACACTGCGGGCATTTGAACAGCGTCCGGGCGCACTCGAACTGAGCCCGGCAATCCGGGTTGATGCACTCCTGCCAGGCGGTTTCGCTTGAAGGCATGGTCATTCTATCGTCTTTCCAGGGATCCGATTATAGGTGACACTCGGATATGGCGGCAAAGAAAACTACGTCCGGGACTCAATTTCGCCCAGGCGGTCCGGTAATTCCGCGAGCCGCTCGATCCGGACGGTCCCGGCCGGCGGCGCCCCTCGGCCGTTGGTATGGGCCTGCTTGAGCACCGGGATCATCCCCGCGGCCAGGGCCCCCTTGACGTCCTTGTCGACTCGATCACCGACGTAGACGAGCGCCGCGGGCGGTTCGCCCAGCCGTTGGGCGGCCTCGATGAAGATGCGACGGTCGGGCTTGCGAAACGCAAAATCGTACGACCACAACCGCACGGGAAAGTAATCGAGCACACCCAGCTCGTCCAGATGCCGCTCGATGGCCGACGCGTGGACGAACGTGTTGGACAGAATCCCCAGCTTGTACCGCTCCGCCAGCGTGCGGATCGTCTCCTGAAGGTCCGGCTCGACCCGCGTCACGTTGTAGAGCGGCTCGTACCAGCACCAATGAACCTGCCGCCACTGGTCCTCGGTCAGATGCAGGCCCTTCTTTCGCCCCGCCTGTTGCAGCAGGTCCAGGGCGTCGAAGTCGCGCCCGGTCAGAAAGGTCCGAAGCAGATGCCACCGTAACCCGAACAGGCTCCTCCAGTAGTACCGGCGAAACGAGCCCACGTCCACCCCGAGGCCGCACAGGTAGTCGTAGGACCGCCGCGCGGCCTCGTTGAACAAGGCCCGGGTGTCGAGAGGCCCGAAGCATAACAGGGTCTCTCCGACGTCGAACACAATCCCTTTGATCGTCCGGCTGATCACGGCATTGGGACTCACGAGGTCGGGTCGTCCTGACCGGTCAACACAACTCGCCATCAGGCCCGCCGCCGCGGCGGATTGCCCCCAAAGGCCTCGGCCACCCAGGTTTCCATTTCCTGGTCACTGATCGCGCTGACCCGATCGGCGGCGTACTCGGCGTCGATTCGGTCCTTGACGGCGATGACCCGGGGGTCATGCTTGGCGATCGTGATGTCATACTGCTGTTCGATGAAATGCTTAATCCCCGCGGCGCCGCTCTTGTCGGTAATGGCGACGCCCAGCGGCCGGCGCAACAGCTTTTGCGTGTCGAAGGGGTTGTAGATCTCCTCGTTCTTGAGCAGGCCGTCGGCGTGGATGCCGGCCCGCGTCACGTTGAAGTCCTTGCCCACGAGGGGGTAGTTCGACGCCAACGAAAAACCCAACTCCTTTTCGGCGTAGCGGGCCAACTCGGTGATGGCCTCGTAGCGCACGTTCGGGTTGGTGCCGCGTAGTTGCGCGTGCTCGATCACCAGGGCCTCCAGCGGCGGATTGCCCGTCCGCTCGCCCACCCCGAAGATGGCGCAGTTGGCCGCCGAACAGCCATACAGCCACGCGGTCGCGGCGTTGACCTGCACCTTGTGCAGGTCGTTGTGCCCGTGCCACTCGAGCCACTCGGAGGGCACGCCCATCTGCCGCATGCCGTACACCAGCTTGGGCACGCTGCGCGGCAGCGCCACGCCGGGGTGCGGCACGCCGAAACCCAGCGTGTCGCACAGGCGGATCTTGACGGGGCTGTCATACCGCTCGGCGAGCTTCATCAGCTCGGCCGCGAACGGCTGGATGAACCCCTCATAATCCGCCCGGGTGACGTCCTCGAAGTGACACCGCGGGATGATCCCCTGATCCAGGGCGGCCTTGACGACGTCGAGGTAGCCGTCCAACGCCTGCTGACGGGTTTTACGGAGTTTCAGGAAAACGTGGTAATCGCTCGCTGAGGTCAGGATGCCCGTCTCCCGCAGCCCCATCTCCGTGACCCGACGAAAGTCGGCGGCCACGGCCCGAATCCAGCCGGTCACCTCGGGATAGCGGTAGCCCCGCTCCTTACAGAGCTCGACGGCCTTGCGGTCCCGATCGGAGTACAGGAAGAACTCGCACTGGCGAATCAGGCCGGTATCCCCGTCGATCTCGTGAAAGAAATCAAAGATGCGCAGGATCTGCTCAGGCGTGTACGGCGGCCGGGCCTGTTGCCCGTCACGAAACGTGGTATCGGTAATCCAGATCTCCTCGGGCATCTCATACGGAACGGGATTGTGGTCGAAGATGATCCGGGGAAACTCCACGTACGGAAACGTCTCTCGGAAAAGGTTCGGCTCCTGGACATCATGTATCTTGGGTTCTTTTTCCATAAGTCCCTTTCTTGCTGGGTTTTCTCGTTCGTAAAGGCCTCCGGCGCTCGGCATCGGCCACGCTCACGCGTCGCGTCCCACACAGTCTCCGGCAAAAGGCATAGCCGAGGTGGGAGTCGAACCCACACGCCCGAATCGGGCAGGGGATTTTAAGTCCCCAGCGTCTGCCGTTCCGCCACTCGGCCCCCAAGGCTACGTTTTCACAAAGCACCCGGTTCTTCGACGGTCGTGAGGCATCGCTCTTTTTGCCGAGCGGCTGGGTTACGTGCCTGCGCCCACGACCCGGACACAGTGTCTCCCCTCCCCATGACCTCTCATGAGAAAACGTGAGGGTTTACCATCCGGTGACGTTATTATAGGATGCAGTCAGGCTAATGCAAGCGGATTTCGGGGACCGATCACAGGCCCCCGTATCGGACTGCCTAACCGTGGGAGAAGAGCGAGTTGGAGGTGTGATCGTGATAATGCGCTGGATTATCTGGACGTTTGGCGTCGTGCTGCTGGCGGCCGTTCCGGCCGGGTACCCTCGGGCCGAAGCCGCCCAACCGGGGGTGATCGTGGAGCGGTTCGTGTTCGAGGAGGCGCCGTTCCCGGAGTGCCACGCCTCCACCGTCGTGGAGACGGCCGAGGGGCTGCTTTGTGCGTGGTTCGGCGGCACGCGCGAGGGTCACGATGACGTGGGCATCTGGTTGTCGCGCTGCGACCCGGAGGGCTGGGGCAAGCCCGTTGAGGTCGCCACGGGCGTGATGTCTGAATCAACGCGGTATCCCTGCTGGAACCCGGTGCTCTTTGCCCCGGCCCAAGGGCCCGTGATGCTGTTCTACAAGGTCGGACCCAGCCCCAGCCGCTGGTGGGGCATGGTGATGCGCTCCGACGACGATGGCCGCACGTGGAGCCCGCCGCAGCGCTTGCCCGATGGCATCCTGGGCCCGATCAAGAACAAGCCCCTCCCACTGCCTGATGGGACCATCCTGAGCGGGTCCAGCACGGAGCATGACGGCTGGCGCGTGCACTTCGAACGCAGTCGTGACGGCGGGCACACCTGGCAGCGGATCGTCCCGGCCGACGATGGCCGACGGTTCGGCGTGATCCAACCGACGCTACTCAGGCATTCCGACGGCCGCCTGCGGGCGCTCATGCGGAGCCGCAGCGGCCGCATTGTGGAGATGACCTCCGACGACGACGGGATCACGTGGAGCCGGCCTGTCGAAACGAGCCTGCCCAACCCCAACGCCGGCTTTGACGCCGTGACGCTTGGCGATGGGCGGTTCCTTCTGGTCTACAACCACACCACCCGCGGCGGCGAGCCGCCCCGCGGACGGGAGATGCTCAACGTGGCGGTCAGCGATGACGGCAAGACCTGGCAGGCGGCATTGACCCTGGAGAATACGCCCGGTCAGGAGTATTCGTACCCGGCGGTCATCCAGGCCGGAGACGGGCAGGTACACGTCACGTACACCTGGCGGCGGCAGCGCATCCGGCACGTGGTGATCGACCCCTCACGGCTCTCGCTGCGACCCATCCAGGAAGGGCGTTGGCCCCGGTGAACGGCCGTGCCGCCGGGCCCCCGGCCGGGGCCGTCAACGAACGGCGCCCGATACACCCCCGGGGGCCTGCTCGGCCTCTTTTCGCCGCTGCTCTTCGATCTGTTTGTATAGATCGGGCCGTTCGATCTGGATGCGCGACAGCAGGTTCCGCCGCAGCTCCTCCGGGAAGAAACGATCTTCCATGAATTGTCGGAAGGCCTGGTACTTGATGAACGCCAAGGGCGGCAGACCCACCCGACCGGGCTCTTCCTGGCCGCGCTTCTGGTAGACCTGGTAAACCTCTTCGGCCCACCGCTCGTAACCGGCGGCGGTATCGTCCTTGCGGATCGCGTAGTAGAAAAAGGCCGTCCGCAACGACAACAGGACTTGTTCGGTCGCGTCCTTGTCCCCGATACTGCTTTCCTGCTCGTGTCGGATTCGCGCGCGAACGTACTCCACCAGCGGCATGGAGAAGTCCTTGCGGTGCTCGCCCTCGGAGAACTCGCGGCGAAGTTGCGCATAGATGCGCGCGGCCTTGCGGCGGTACCCGGCCCGATAGAACGAATGGACCGCGTTCTCGAGGAAGTTGCGGTGCCCACCGCGGACGGCTTTGGGATTACCCCCCTCGAAGCTTTCGTATTTCTCGATGCGGTTCTTCCACGCCTCGTTGCACGAATCGAACATCTGCAGATCGGGCAGGGTCAGGACGGTCGCCGGTCCCTGGCCGGTGGGATAGATCACCACGTCGCCCGTGCGATACAGCGATTGGAGGGAATGGAAAACGATGCGATCGGTGTTCTTCTCGTCGATGGAATAGCGATCGGGATTGCCGGCCCGTTTCAGGCCCAGTTCGGCCCAGTAGATCGCGTGGGCATCCGGATGCTCCCAGTTGAGCGGCTGGCGGTCGTTCGGGTCGTCGATGCTCACCCGCCCGTAGCGACGGTTCATCTCCTGCATGAAGGGGATTTCGTACTTCCATTCCTGACGCAACACGGTGGCGCGGGCGAACACGTCGAACGCCTCAAGACCGTTCGTGCCACGGTACTTGTCGATCACCGCGAAGGCCTCCGGCCTGAAACGACGGGGCTCGGCCCTCAAGCCGAGGTACTTCCTGGCCAGCTCGAGCGGGTCCTTCTGGTCCAGCAACGGATCGGCGGAGCGCAGCGCCTGGACAAACTCGGCCGCCTGCGGATCGGCCAGCACGGTCTCCAGGTCCTTCGGCGCGGCCGCCAACCGTTCGAACGTCTCGTTGGTTTCGGGATTTCCCAACAACCGCCGCATGTCCAGGGCCAGCTCGCGCTTGTAGTGCCGATGGCAATCGTCCGCGACGTCGCCCATCTTGTGCTGGAAGATCCACGCCAGCGAGCGGTACAGGAGGATGCTCTTCGGGTTCGTGGGGATGCCGCGGTCGCGGAGGATCTCGATGCCGTTGCGGACCCAGCGCCAGCGCTCCTCCCATTGCTCGGCGGGCACGGCCACGGAGATGTTGTAGGCCATGTTCCACGCCTGGAAGTCCCAGACGGCCGCGAATCGAGGCTGCAGGATGGTGATCCAGTCGGCCAGTTGGCGGGCGTCAAAGAACAGACCCTCTTCCTTAAGGCGGTCGGCCCGCATCCAGAGGACATCCACGACCAGTCCGCGAAAGGCCCCCATGGCCACGGTGGCGAAGGCCAGACTCGGCGGAGCGTTCTCCAGGGGAGCATTGACCACCAGGCCCATCTCTTCCCGCGCCTGATGGATACCGCCCATCAGGCCGGAGGCGGTGAAAAGCAACACCAGCCCGCCCAGCAGGCCCACCCCCACAATGATTCGGTCACGCCACCGCATCGCCGTCGATCCTCATACGGCCGTCTTGGCCAATTCCCGTTGGTGGAAAATCAACACCCCCAACAGCACCAGCAGCCCGGCCTTGATCAGGCCGGTGGTCAGGTACACCTGTCCGAGGAACGCCCACCCGATGGTCCGCCCTTCCACGATGAAACGGGTGGGGTTGTAGTCGCCGTCGAACTTGGGCAGCAACCACAGCAACGGTTTGATGGTGAACGTATAGAGCAGGGAAAGGGCCCCTTCGACCAGGTCCAGGGAGTCCACGATAAACCCATTAACGGTGCCGGTCACGAAGGCCGCCATGCAGATCAGAATGGCCACGGGAAACGACAGCCAGGTGGACACGCACACGCCCACGGCGGCCAGAAACACCAGCCGCGAGAAGATCATGAGAAGCGCCCGCAGAAAATTGCCCGTGAACGTGCCCGACCGATAGAGTAACTGGACCTCCTCCGGGATCACCGTGCAGGCGTTCCGCGACGGATCGTTGAAGTAGGCGACGGCCACGTACCCGTCGTCGGCCACGGCGCTGCTCGGCACGGACAACTCGACAAACGTCCGCAAGGGGTCCCGACGGGCGACGTACCGGGGCACGGCGGCGCCGGTCAGCCGTCCCGTGGCGTCCCGCGTTCGGAAATCACCCACCCGCCACTGGCTGAACACCTGGTCGTCCACGGGGCTGGGCAGGGCCCGCAGCTTATACCGCACGAACAACGGCGTGTTGGGATCGCTGACGCGAACGTTCTGAAACGTCCACTCCTTGGCATAGCCGGGCGGCACCGATTTGGCGATGTTGAGCGCCTCGCTGCGGAGTATCCCCAGGGCACGCTGCCGGGTCATCCCCTCGGGGATGCGGCCCTCGGACTTGAGCCGGTTGTACTCTTGCAGGATCTGGGCTCGCAGGTGATCCATGTCGATCTTGGTGTCCAGGCGCACGCGGGAGGTGAAAAACTCCTGACGGGCCTGGTGCACCTGCGGCTCCGGCGCATCGGCCGTATAAAGCATGCCCCAGGCCAAGCCGTAGATAATGGCCCCGAAAGCCGCCAGCAGCATCGCATTCAAGGCGACCACACCCAACAGCTTGCCCAAGACGATCTCATAACGCCGAATCGGCTTGCAGACGACGAGGAAGATGTGGTGCCGCTTGATGTCATGGGTCACGGTGTAGACCGCTACGAACACGGTCAGCAGACAGAGCAGCAGGCTGGTCAGCGACAGCCCATAGCTCACAAACGTCTGCAATCGCCCCAGCAGGGTCCGGTCGCCCACCGCCGTCAGGCCCATCATCGGCAGCAACACCAACAGCAACACGATCACCACGGCCGCCAAACGCAGGCGGATACCCTGGGAGATCGTGTTTCGCGCCACCGCCCAGACCCTATGCACACTCGTCCTCCTCGGGCTCATCCGGACGGGCCATCTCGGTCGTGCCGTCGGCGTCGGCGGCCTGGGACCCGGCGCCCCCGGTCAGGGCCTCAAGAATATCTTGGCGGACCGTCTCCACGGGCTGATCCTCCGGCCGGGCCGTGGGTCGCTCGGTCATCTCCTCCTCGCCAGGCTCCTGCGGCGAGGGAGTCTCGGATTCGGTTGTCGGCAGCGTGGCGGCCCGTCGGGTCAGATCGTCGAGCAGACCCCGGTCCTCCGGCTCCTCCGTGGCGGCCGGCGGCGCGGGCTCGGCCTGAACGGATTCCAGTTCCACATCGCCGCGTGTCGTGGGCTCAATGGACTTGCCGACCAACGTGTCGAGCACGCCCGGCTCCGGAGACGCCGCCTCCTCGGCCAGGAAGCCGCCGATCTTCATGGTGTTGACCGCGCCGCTGGTGGGCCGCGCCTCGGCCTGGGCCCGCGTCACGATCTGAATGAAGTACTGCTCAAGCCGCTCCATCGGGGTGCTGATGTCGCAATCCGTCTGCTCCTCGGCGATGATCTGTCGAATACGGTCCAGCGTCTGCGGGCTCAGCGGCCCGCTGAGAATCTGACAGCGATCGCTCTGCTGCAACAGGGAATCGACGGCGCCTTCAACCTGCATGCGGCCCCCATAGAGGATGCCGATCCGGTCGCACACGTCCTCCACGTCGGCCAGCAGGTGACTGCACAGCAGGATCGTCTTGCCCCGTCGGGCCAGATGCAGCAGCAGGTCCTTGATCTGCCGCGTGCCGATCGGGTCCATGCCGCTGGTCGGCTCATCCAGGATCAGCAGCTCCGGGTCATTAATCAGCGCCTGGGCCAGACCGATCCGCCGGGCCATCCCCTTGGAGAACGTCCCCACGTGCCGGTTGGCCATGCCCATCAGGCCGACCATTTCCAGCAGCGCCTCGATGCGGCTCTCGCGCACGCGGGCCGGCAGGTTGAACAGCCGACCGTAGAAATCCAGCGTCTCGCGGGCGCTGAGATAGGGATAGAGGTACGACTCCTCAGGCAGGTACCCGATCCGCCGGGACACCGCCGGGTCGGCGGTGCTGCCGCCCAACACCAGGGCGTACCCCCGCGTCGGATGCAGCAGGTTGAGCAGCATCTTGAGCGTGGTGGTCTTGCCCGATCCGTTGGGCCCGAGAAAACCGTAGATCTCGTTGTAGCGGATCTTCAGGTTCAGATCGTCGACGGCCACGACCTTGGCCCGGCCCCACCAGTCGGGAAAGACCTTCGTCAACGAAAACGTCTCAATGGCATGTTGTTCTGCAACCACGACAGGCCTCACCGATTGGGTCCGTTCGACAGACGATGATCATGTTCGGGACCGCGCGGGGTCAGGACGCCGGCTCCTGCGGGCCGGTCAGATGCTCCCCAAACCGGACCAGCCGGGCGCTGTTGAAGATCACGACGACCGAGCCGCTGAGGTGCACGACGGCCGCCAGGATCGGCGAGAGCCAACTGGCCGCGGCGGCGAAAACCCCGACAATAATGTACAGTATGCCGAACAACAGATTCTGGTTGATTACGGTTCGCGTCTTGCGGCTCAGACGGATCAGGAACGGCAGCCGCCGCAGATCGTCGCTCATCAGCGCGATCGACGCGGAATTGATCGCGACGTCGCTGCCCGCGGCCCCCATCGCGATGCCCAGGTCCCCCGCCGCCAGGGCCGGCGCATCGTTGATGCCGTCGCCGACCACGGCCACGGCGTGCCCGTCGCTGCGGATCCGCTCCACGACGGCGAGCTTGTCCTGCGGCAGGCAGTGGGCCTTGTAATCGGTACAGCCCAATTCGGCCGAAATCCGGTTGGCCACCTCGCGGCGGTCGCCGGTGAGCATCGTCAGGCGGCGGACACCCAGCTCGCCCAGCTCCTTGACGGCCGCCTGCGCCTCGGGACGGGCCTTGTCCTGCAAGCCGATCCAGCCGATGCACTGACCGTCACGGGCCACGTACAGCGTGCTGAAGCCCTGCTCCTCGTGCAGCGCCGGATCGGCGACGACGTGGACGTCGATCCCGTTCTCGGCCAGGAATTGGTCCCGCCCGACCATCACGCGGGCCCCCTGCACGACGGCGGTCACGCCCTTGCCGGGCGTTTCCTGAAACTCGCCGGTCTCCACCACGGCGACACGGGCCTCCTTGGCCAACTGAACCAGCGCCCGCGCCGCCGGGTGCTTACTCAATCGCTCGGCCGAGGCCGCCAGACGGAGCATTTCCGCCGGCTCCACGCCCGGCGCCGGCTCGATCTTGGTCACGTAGAGCTGGCCCGTCGTCAGCGTCCCGGTCTTGTCAAAGACCATCGCCGTGATCTTGCCGGCGATCTCGAGCAGGCTGACGTTCTTAATCAAAATGCCCACCCGCGCCGCGGCGCTCAGGGCGGCCACCATCGCCGTGGGCGTCGCCAGGATCAACGCGCACGGACAGGACACCACCAGCGCCGAGATCGCGTTGTTGATCTGGCCCGTGAAGAACCAGATGATGCCCGCGATCATGAGCATCGTCGGCACGTACCACTTGATGTGGCTGTCGATGATCCGCATGATGGGCAGTTGGGTCTTCTCGGCCTCCATGATCAGGTGCTGGACCTTGCCCAGCGTGGTGTCCTCGCCGGCCTTGGTGACGACGATGTCCATCGCACCGGTCAGATTGCTCGTGCCCGCGAACACCTGCATGCCCGGCACCTTGTCGACCGGCAGCGACTCGCCCGTGATCGTCGCCTCGTTGACCGTGCTGATCCCCTCGCGAATCTCGCCGTCGGCCGGGATGTTGTCGCCCGGACGCACGCGCACCACATCGCCCGGCGCCAACTGCGCGACCTCGACCTCCACCTCGGTGCCGTCGGGGTTCACCCGCTGGGCCGTGGTCGGGGTCAGCTTGATCAGCGACTCGATTGACGCCCGCGCCCCCAGCGCCGTTCGCGTCTCCATCAGTTCGCTGAGCAGCATGATGAAGCCCACGACGCCCGCCGTGATGTAATCCCCGCTGGCAAACGCGGCCACGATCGCCAGGGCCACCAGCTCGTCCATGTGCATGTGCCCGTGCAGGATGCACCGCAGCGCGTGCCAGACGACCGGCGCCCCCAGCAGCAACGCCCCGGCCATGGCGCATAAGTGCGCCGGCACGAAATCCGGACCGTAGATCAGCGGAGCGACCTTGCCATTGAGCAGGAGCACGCCGCCGGCCAGGGTGGCCAACATGGCCACGCTGACCCGCCACTGGCGACCCCGCGTCGCATCGCCCGTCATTTCGACATCTTTGACACCAATCAGTTGATGCGCCATGCCTTCTCTCGTATCGCGTTGCCGGTTATGCCAAACGCCAGTGTTGCCGTCTCTTACCGCGGCGCACCGGCCGGCCCGCCGGGCCTGGGCTGCCGTTCCTTTTCCTGCGGGATCCTCGGATCCCGATTGACCAACACACGAATCTCGTCCGCGGGCGACTGCACAAGGATCTTCTCGTCCACGCCTTGAAGCACCTCCTCGATCGCCTCCTGATAGATGCGCTCCAGCACCACTCGGGCCAGCGCGGGCCGATCCCGCAGCTCACCCAGCAGGCTCTCCAGATACTGGGCGTTGGCCTGCGCATTCTTGATGACCTGTGTCTTGTAGGCGCGGGCCTCGGCAATCATCTGGCCGCTCCTGCCGGACAACCGTGATAACAGGACGGTGCGCTGATTCTCGAGGTCCCGCAAGCTCGCGCGGGCCGCCTCGGCGTCGCCCGAGCCGGTCTGCAACGCCTCCTGGGCCGCCTGGCGTTCGGCCTCGATCCGCTTGAGCTCCTCCAGCACCATGACGGCCTGGGGACCACCGCTCTCGTTGAGTGTCTGTTCGGCCCGTATCTGGGCGTCCCGGATCAGTTCGCGGCGGGTTTGCTGGGCCTGGATCGACTCTTCAAACGCCTCGTTGACCTGTCGCGGCCAGGTGATCTGCTCGACGTTCACCAGATCCACGACGATGCCCGCCTGGATCGCCTCCAGCTTGGCGTTTAGAACGTGCCGGACCTCCTCTCCGAGCTGACCGGCGCTGGTCAGGGCCTGATCAATGGTATAGCGGACCAGCGTCTTGACCACGGCGTCCTCGGTCATGGCCCGCAACAGCGGATCCACGGTGCGACCGGCCACGTCCAGGAAGTCCTGGCCCGGTCCCGGCGTCTCGTAATAGACGTTTTGGAAGAAGGGCTCGATGTCCGCAATGTGGTAGACCACACTGAGGCGGCAGTGCACGATGTTGTAATCGGTCCCTTCGCCGGCGGCGAGGGGATCATTGCGGATCAGGCCGTACCCGTCCTGCTGAGGGTTCAACGTCGCGCCGGCGTACCGCGACGCCCCATGGAGCCTCTCGTTCTCGGTCATGTAGTACCAGAACGACTCCACCCGCAGGGTCTGGCGGTGCGTGACGGGAATCCGCACGACCTCGCTGATCGGGGCCGGGAAGTCCCACCCGAAACCGGGCCCGAGAACCCGGTCCTGTCGGTCCATTCCGCGAATCCGCCCAAAGCGCAACACCATGGCGTTCTCATCCTCGCCCACGGTGAACAGACCGGATCCCAGGAAGAGGATGATCAGCACGGCCATGATGACCTTGAGGATCACGAAGCTGACCCGCAGGGCCTCCGTCAGGCTCTTGCCGGCCGCATCCAGGACCACCTCGCCGCTTTCCTGCGTCGCGGAGGTCTTCGGTTCGACGGGTTCGTTGTTCGGTTGATCGGGCATACGGCTCATCTCACGCGAAGAGGGTTACCGGGAGGGGGAGGCCGAGTCGTTCTTGGGCGACGACGTGGTCGAAACGTCCGGCATCTCCCGCAGCAGGCGAAGCGGCGCCACGTCCGTTCCCAGAACGATGGTCGATCGCTCCTGCAGAATCTTCTTTAAGGCTTCCAGGTCCCGCAGGAACATGGCCAGATCGGCGTTCTGCTCGAGTTTCTCATAATGTCGGGCCGCCTCGGCGTCGGCCTGACCGCGGATGGCCTTGGCCTGGGCCTCGACAATCGCCAACAGTTCGGTCCGCTTGGCCTCGGCGTCGCTCTCGATCTTCGTCGCCTCCGCGCGGCCTTGCCCACGGATGGTCTCCGCCCGTCCCTGGCGGTCCTTCCTCATACGATCGAACACCTTGGCCGTCGTACTCTCGTTGATCGCCAGTTGCTTGATACCCACGGCGACGACCTCCATGCCGTATTTGTCGCGCGCGATCTCCTTCACCCCCTCGAGCATCTCCTGCTCGATCTGGTCGAACTTACACTGATCCGGATCGGCGTTGACAAAATCGCTGAACGAATGGCGGCCGACCACGGTGTTCTGGCTGTTGCCCAGGAGGCTGTAGAGGTGGCGCTCGGCCTGGGCGTAATCGCCGTTGACGTTTTCCAGGAACTTGATCGGATCGCCCACCCGCCAGATCGCGTAGCTGGTCACAATGATCGGGTTGGCTTCGGCGGTGGTGGTCTGCTCCATCGTGCGCTCGTAGAGCCGGTTGCGGGCGTCGAACGTGTACACCCGTTCAATCGGGCTGGGCCATTTCAGTTTCCAGCCCGGATCATCCACGTAGGTGCGCACCGGCTGGCGGAACCGGGTGACCACGGCCACCTCGGTTTCCCGAACCTGGAACGAAAACAGAAACAACGACAACACCACGGCAATGACGACGACCAGAATGAGTACCGACAGATTCCGCATCGTTTCGCGTCCCGTCCCTTCTCTATCCAACTTACTTTTCAGCTTCCTGCTCGAGCAGACTCATGTCCAGAATGCCCGAGGTGATCTTCTCTTCAAGGTCAATGATGAACACGCGCTGGTTGTTCTCATCGGCCACGACGACGTACTTGCGGCCCTTCTGGAGGCCCTCTTCCAGAACCTGCAAGCGCTGCAAATGGGTGTAAATGGTGGGCGCCCGGTCAAACGCATAGACCTGGTCGTCGAACTGTCGGCCGATCGCCTCGGCCAGCCTGACCCGTTCGAAATGGTAGGCCAAGGCGTCCCGCAGCGTCTTGTACGCCTCGCCGCCGCCCGCCTCCAGAACCTCCCGCAACTGGGGTTCGGCGACTCCTTCTTGCACGGCCGGGGTCTGACTCTGCTCGCCGCGGCCGAGGTCCAGCAGCGCATCGGTCTGCTCCAGCGACCCGGCCAGCTCCGTCAGAATACGGTTGCTCGCGGCGCGGGCCGCGAGGACCGCGGCCTGCTTTTCCTGAACCGCCGCGATGACGGACTGATAGGCCTCGGCCAATTCGGGCGGCGGATGAAGGCCCTGCAGGTTCACCAGGACAATCTCCACGCCCAGCCCCATGCGGTCGGCCGTGGCCTGCATGCGCCGCCTCAATTCCTCGGCGGCCGCCTCGCGTCCGGCCCCCAGGATGCTTTTGCGACCGACCAGAACGAGTTCATCCCCCTCGGTTTCCACCTTGGCGCTGGCGGCGAACTGCACCAGTTCGCGATAACAGATCGCCTCAACCATCTTCTCGGCGTCCGTCCGTCGGTCCTGGGCCAGCGGATCACGCCAATCGCTGAAGTTGTACAGGAAGGCGTACAGATCCTTGATCCGGTAGTGCACCGGCACCGCGGCACGGATGACGCTCACGGGAGGCGTCCCCTCCGCCCTGGCCGTCCGCTCATCCTCAGCGGCCACCAGAATGTCGAACTCCTCCTCGTAGTGCTGTTCACCCCAAAGCAGCGGTTGTTTATTGATCTTCGCCGGGTCCTCCTGGAAACCGATGTTCACCTGCTGAATATGGTCCGTGGGGTACTTGTAGGCCCGATCAATCGGCCAGGGCCATTTAACGTGCAGCCCGGGACCCAGCGTGTGGGTCCCGTCCGCCAGGACCTTCGGCTTGCCGAAGTGCTCGACAATGGCCCCCTCACCGGGCCCGACCACGACGAAACAACTGAGCAGGTACAGCACCGCCACGGCGAACAAGAACAACGGCAGGACCGCCCGTTCCAAGAGTCTGTAAAACCACGTCTGAGAGACCTGGAAGCCGAACTGGTAATCGATCGTGCTGGCGACCGTGTGCAGGATGCCGCCGGGCTCGCCGAACATACCCAGCAGCCGGCTGTCGAACGCGGCCCGGCTGTAGGCGCCCGGCACCCGCGGACGATACAGATCCAAGAGGGCATTGAGGCACGTCTCGACCCCCAGCATCATCATGACGATCGGAATCGCCCAGGCCAGAATCTGCAACCCGATGGTCATCTTGAACTGGGCGAACGCCAACGCAATCGCCGCCAAAAAGGCCAACAGCGCCACGCCGAAAAGATGCGCCGCGCCGGCCCGCAGGGGCTGCCAGACGCGCTGGCGGCTCATGCCGATGCCGTAGCGTGAGATCAGGAAGCTGACGAACGCAACGGCGACCATGAATACCGCCGCCAGTTGCGGCTGCTGCAGGGACTCCTGCTGTTCCAGCAGCCCCAGCCGCACGTTCGTGAACAGAAACAAACCCATGCCGATCTCGTACAGCGCGATGGTCACGCCGCCGATGGGCACAAACCACTTTTCGATGAGCTCCAGCCGTCGCGTGGCCACGGCCAGAACCGCCGTCGGGTCGTGCTCCTGCTGAAAGATCGTGCCCCCCTGTCGGGCGCGGGCCAACTGGGCCATGTCGAGCTTCTCACGCTCGGCCAGGACCCGCTGGTGGAATTGAATGACCAGAACGAACCAGATCAGGGCATCGGCCAGGATCAGCCAGGCCAGTTCGTGCACGGCGTAGGCCACGCTCATGGACCAGATGATCCACGTGGCGATAAAGAAGACCACACTCACGATCAGCCCGGTCAGCGAGAGCGTCTCAGCCCGCTTACTGGATAGCTCCATAAGCCTCGGGATCCTCACCACCTGGTTTTCGTTTTATCGAACAATTGACGCGCCCCATCGGTACAAGCTTAGGCCGATTTGGACGCGGCACACTCTTTACAGTCGACGAAAATGCCGTACTATACTCACAGGGCGAGTCGGATGGTAGCGGAAACAGGGGAAAAACACGTTGTTCAAGTTGTTCAGCATAGCCGCCAATACATTTACTGAGACGCTCAGGCAACCTGTCTATTCCGTGATCCTCGTCTGCGCGATCCTGTTGTTCTTCTTGAGCCCGTCCCTGACGACGTACACGTTGGACGAAGACCAGGATCTCAACCTGCTGCGCGAAATCGCTTTCTCTACGCTCTTCCTCACGGGATTGTTCATTTCCATTTTCGCGGCCACCGGCGCGATCACCGAGGAGATCGAAACGGGGACCATCACCACGGTCCTCTCCAAGCCCGTCTCGCGGCCGGTTTTCGTGGCGGGCAAGTTCTTCGGCATCATGGGCGCCGTGGTCCTGGCCCATTACATCGCCTCGGTCGCGGTCCTGATGACCGTTCGGCACGGTATTCTCTTTAACGCCACCGACACCCATGACTGGACCGTGATCGTCTCAGCGGCGGTGGCCATCCTGGCCACACTCGTGATAAGTGCTTTCCTGAACTACATTTATGACTGGAACTTTCCCTCCACGGCCGTGGGGCTGCTGGCCTTGGGGGCCACCGGATGCATCATCTTCCTCAGCTTCATCGACCGGGACTGGAGGTTCAACCCCGCCGGGAACCGGTTCACCAGCTTTGAGATCAACGCTTCGATCCTCCTGCTGCTGGCGGTCATGATCCTCGTGGCCCTGGCGGTGCTGTTCTCCACGCGGCTCAACATCGTACTGACCCTGACCTGCTGCGTGGGCGCGTTCCTGCTCGGATTGATCAGCGACTACGTGTTCGGCCGATTCGCGGGGGAAAACCTGCTGGCGCGGGTCGCCTACGCCCTGGTGCCCAACTTCCAAGTCTTCTGGGTAACCGACGCCCAATACGCGGAGGGCTCGATTCCCCTGGGCTATATCCTGCGGGTCGGCGCCTACGCCCTGCTCTATACGACGGGTATTCTGGGACTGGCGGTCGCCCTCTTCCAGAAGCGCCAGGTCGGTTGACTGCCCGCCAAGCCGTGGCACGGGGCCTGCCGCCGGCGTCCCTTGGACCACCACGCCCGGGTTACGACACCAGAGAACGCACCATCGCGATCTCATCGCAATGATCCTGCTTGGGACAGCGGGCACAATCGCTCCAGACCTTCATGGGCAGGGAGGCCTTCTCAACGACCTGGAAGCCCACTTTCTGGAAAAACGCCGGCTCAAGCGTCAATGTGAACAGCCGGGCCAGGCCCAAGTCCCGCGCCCGCTGGGCGCACGCCTCCACGAGCGCCCGGCCGATACCGTGACCGGCCCAGCCCTCACGGACGGCCAAAGACTGGATCTCGGCCAGGTCCGACCAGATGATCTTCAGCGCGCAACACCCGACCACCCGGTCCTCGATCTCGGCCACGAAAAAGGCCTGCAAGCCCTCAAAAACGTCTGAGATGGGCCTGAAAAGCATCCGGTCCCGCTGGGCATGGGTACTGATCAACTCGTGAATCGCCGGGGCGTCTCGCACTGTCGCATGTCGAATCTCCATGCGGGCAGTATATCGCCGCCCCGACCGGGCCACAAGCCCCCTGCGATGGACGCCTCTGAGGCGACGACAAGGCTGATTTCGGGGCAGACGCATTTTCGAGAAGCAAGGGCGGCCAAGTTAGATTTTTGCGAATTCGTCCTTGACTCGCAGGGGCACAGCGAGGTATAGTGTAATATTATCGGTGGTGGGGGATGATTGACACCATCGATGCCGGAGGCAGGCGTGGTGGAGGATACACCGGAGCCCGACGAAGTCGGGCGGGGGGAGGTGAGATCACTCCAACGGACCGCCAGATGATGCAGGATGCGCGCCGGGTGGATGGTGTGCGCGTGCGCCCCGAAGCAGCCGCCCTTATGTAGTTCATGTCGTGAGTTTGGTGTCGCCGTCGGTGAGGCCCGTCACCGGCAGGCAGACGCACGAAAACGGGCAAGCGAACCCTGTTCGGAGGAGAACAGCATGAAGAAAGTATTGGTTTTGGCACTGGTCCTGGCTGTCAGTGGGATTGCCTCGGCTGGCGTCCTCATCGGGGCCGTCGACCGAAGCAACGGTCAGTCGGGTGACCGAGCTTGGATCGGCGTGTTCGACGGTAACACGGACCCCATCGTCGGTACCCTTGCCGATGGACAGTACGTGTTCATGGATCGCGAGTACCCCTGGGTCAACACGCCGGCTCAACTGGCTGGGGCCGAGTACGTCCTGACGTTCAACACGGACAAGAACGGCGGCGAGACGGACGTGACGTATACTGTCACGCTGAACGTGGCGGCGATGGTGGCGATCACGATCGACGACCGCATTCCGGCCGAGTGGAACAGCGATGGCGCGTTCGCGACGCAGCAGGACGCCGTGGATGCCGTTGTGGCGGCTTTTGCCGCACCCGGCACGTTCCAGGACACGGGGCTGGATCTGTTCATCCGTGAGAAGGCGGATGGAAGTGTGGACCGGCAGATGAGCGTCTATGCGGCGATGTTGCCGGCCGGCGTGTACACGTTTGGCTCGCAGGATTCGGGCAAGAACTTCTACAGCATCGGTGCGATTCCCGAGCCGGCCTCGATGCTCCTGCTGGGTCTGGGCGGTCTGGCGCTGATTCGACGCCGCCGGTAAGACCAGTGCACGCTAGCGTGTATTGATCCAACGGATGGATACGCATTCAACAGGTCGTGCGGCCTGACTGCGCGACCTGTTTGCATGCGCTGCCCGTCCACCATCGAACCATCCGTCCGGCGGCGAATCGGCCACGTCGGTGCGTACCCGAGGTCGTTGTCCGGCCCGGGCTTGCTGACCCCTCCAACGTTCAATCTGAAATGCGACGCGCCCCCGGGCCTGTGGCACTCCGTCATCGGACAGATGGGAGTGGTGGGCACTTTTGTTAAGCGCGGCCCTTGATTCAGCCGAACGGAGTAGGTAGACTGTATGTGGGCTAACGGGCTCCGGCCAGTCCGACGGGAAAGGAAACAGGGGGCCGTTGTCTATCGCATCGACAGAGGACGAGATGGGCACCAGATCAGCAAGACGGCAATTCCGTGACCAATGTGTCATCTATTATGACCATGAGGCCCGTCGTTGGATCGCCCATAGTTTGGACACGGATCAGATCGGCGACGGCGACAGCGTCCTCGATGCCTTGGTTGACCTTATGCGCGGCGTCAAGGCCATCTTGGACCTGGCCGCGGAGGACCCTACCGTACAAGTCAAGTCCCCTGCCCCGACCGAGATTCGCCGCATGGCCGAGACGGCTTTGCCGTTGCCCGCAGAGGTCTACGAAATCGCGTGCAAGCAGGTTCACGGCGACTGGCCCGCCCAGTTGACCGTACAGGTCGATACGTCTGCCCAGCAACACCATCGGCGGCTCAAGAGCGACTTGGCGTTCACCTGAGAAACACCATGAGCCGCCGTGCCGTCAAATGGAGACAGCTCGAACGCTACCTGCAACGACACGGCTATCGCATCAAAGCCAAGGGCGGCGAGGTCATCATCCTGCCCCCTGATAATTCCGAGGGCCCCTGCCGTCCGGTGCGGATTGGGCACACTTCCTGCAGCAGCCCGGGAGCCCAGGTGCTGGATGCTTACCTGAGCAAGCTTCAGCGAACCTTTGGCATCACCCGCGATCAGATACTGGATGACTGATGCTTGAGAACCCCGGAGTCCGACGGCCCGACAGGCACGCCGTTCCGCTGGATCCCGCCGTCCGGGTGGGTTGAGCGAGGCCCACAGAGAGGTATTTCGCCGTGATGCCCGCACAGAGAGTAACCGTCCCCTTTTCAGGCACCCCCTCTTCAACGACCGACGCGTTGGAGTCTCTACACCGATGCAGGCTTCTGGTCCGTAAGAAATCGGGTTATGGAATGGTGTCTACAGCTTGCGGTCGAGAATCTCGCCCACCACCCGTGGGTTCGCCTGGCCGCCGGACTTCTGCATCACCTGACCCAGTAGAAAACCACGGGCCTTCTGGCTCTTCTTACCCCCGGAGCGGATGTCCTCGACGGCCTTCGGATGAGCCGTGATGACTTCATCGACCAGGGACTCAATCTCGCCGGCATCGCTGGTCTGCATTAGATTCAGGCGTCGGGCGATGCCTCCCGGTGACTCGTCGCACGTCGTCATGGCCTCAAAAATGGTCGTCGCCGCGGTGGCGCCGACCTGTCCCTCTTCGACCAGCGTCGTCAGCTCAACCAGACGCCCTGCGTCAATCCCCAGAGCCCGCACGGTCGTGCCCCTTTCGTTGGCCAGCTTCAGCCCCGTCTGGGTCAGTAGATTGCAGACCCGCTTGGCCTCGGCCCCGGCGCGAACGGCCGCGTCAAACAGCTCGGCCGTATCCCGGTCACCCGTCAGGACCGCCGCGTCGTAGTCGCTGAGCCCATAGTCCGACACGAACCGCTTCTGCATGGCCAGGGGCAGCTCGCACAGCCCCGCGCGAATCCGCTCCAACCAGGCATCGTCCAATTCGACCGGCACCAGATCCGGGTCGGGGAAGTAACGATAATCGTGGGCCTCCTCCTTCTCGCGTTGCAGCACGGTGCGCTGGTTGGCGTCGTCCCAGCCGAACGTCCGCTTGTTGCCCGTCTGCATCGTGACGCCCGTCTCGATGAACTCGTCGCGTTGCCGCTCGACCTCGTAGGCCACGGCCCGCTCGATGGCGCGGAAACTGTTGAGGTTCTTGACCTCGCTGATGGGCGTCTTGAAGACCTGCCCCTCCCGCGTGATGTGCAGGTTGACGTTGGGCTCGAAGCGCATGTGGCCCTTCTGCATGTCCCCCTCGGAGACGCCGAGGTATCGCACGATGCGTTGCAGTTCCTGGGCCAGGATGCGCACCTCCTGCGGGCTGTTCATGTCCGGCTCGGTGACGATCTCCAGCAGCGGCGCCCCGGCCCGGTTCAGGTCGACGGCCGAGAACGGACCCAGTGTATGGACGTTCTTGCCCGCGTCCTCCTCCAGATGGGCCCGGACGATCCGCACGGTCTTGGTTCCCCCACCCTCCAGCGGAATCTCGATGAATCCGTGGCGGCTCAGTGGCAGGTCGTACTGGCTGATCTGGTAGTTCTTCGGCAGATCGGGATAGTAGTAGCTCTTGCGGTCCCACTTGGTGAACCGGGCGATCTCGCAGTTCAGCGCCAGGGCCGTCAGCACGGCGTACTCATACGCCTGGCGATTCATCACCGGCAGCACACCCGGCATCCCGATGCACACCGGGCACGTGCGGGTGTTGGCCGACTCGCCATAGGCCAGCTCGCACCCGCAGAACATCTTCGTCCGCGTGGCCAGGTGAACATGGATTTCCAGCCCGACCACGACCTTGATATCCAGCCTGCTCATGGCCTCCTGTGTACCGATTCGGCCGGTTTTGTCAAATGGTTTCCCTCTCACCAGGGCCATTCAGCGGCCGCCTTGCGGGCCGGGGCATCGGGTATGGCAATCATCGGTGTATGCGGCGCAAATCGGATATGGCCGTCCTCCGCGAACCAGTCCTCCCAGGCGGCGATGGACCCTTCATTGTCGGTGCGGCTCTTGGCCGGGTCATAGCCGAAATCACGACCCGTAATCAGCCGCAGGCGGTTAATCATGCGGGCGACCACCTGCTCGGCGCTGGGCCAGGGCCCCCCCTCGCTCAAGAGGGGGTCGTCAGCATACTCGAACATCGCCGCGAACGTGGGCGTCCGCAAGGTGCGGATCATCCAGGGCAAAGCCTCTTTCAAGTCTTCTCGGGCGGCTTGCTCATCGCCGCAGAAGGCATAAGCCACGCCCCGAGCGTAATGGGCGTAGGGTGCATCTCCTATCATACGCAGAACCCTGTCCAGCGCCTGCGAATAAGCGGCGATGGCTTGATCGTATTGCCCGGCGCCTGCATGGGCTGCTCCAAGCCAGTACCAGGCCCAATTCAAACCGGGCTCTACGGTCACGACACGGTCCAGCAGGCGGGTCGCTTCGGGGTATGCCCCACTGGCCAAAGCCCGCCGCGCCTCGGCGAACTCGCGGGAGGCGGCCTGTTTGTCCTTGAGCCAGTCGGGTTCTTCGGCCGTCGGGGCACCCGGTCGTTTATCAATGACTGTATACCCGTCGGGAAACGTGATCTGGAACACCTCAGCAGCAGGGGTTTCATAACCGACCTGCGTATGACCAATAGAAAGGGGCAACTTGGAATGGGGGTCGACATAGCACTCGGCGTTGAGCATCGGCCACAAGACTCGATGCGCCCGTTGCCCGCGATACTCGGCGTTGCGATCTATGACTTGTCCATCCCGCCGGAGGTTCTCCAGGAATAGTGCCAGTGGACCGACCCATTGGTATTGTTTGTCCTTGCGGTCATAGACCACCACCGACTTCCTGCCATCGTAGTACACGGCGGTGGATTGCCCATCCTCCACAACCCGGAACCGTGAGGACGGCGACTCCTGGCGATACCGGAGTTGCGTACCGTCGGCGCCGATCTCAATCCACCGTTCATCCCGCAGATCCCCACTCTCCTCCCACACGGTCAGATGCAGGAACTGCACCCTTCTCAATGCCTCTACGGTTTGCTCAATCGCGTAGGCGCTGCGTGTCATCCGATGCCAAGGAAGGATGAGCACCCCGACGACAGCGAGAATCATCGCGGCCGTCGCAAATCTTACCGTCTTCGCGTTCATGATGCGTCTCCATCCAACGCGGCGACCAGCGGTCCTCCGTGTGCCCACCGACCGATGGAATGCCGACAGGGCCGCCGCGAACATTCGCTCGTTAACCTCCGAGTTCACGTGGACATTCGATTCGTGGAATACTCTTCGCGTGTCTTTGGCCGGCCTCATGACAGGTCCTCGCCATTGAGAAGCAAACGTAACCTTGTGATCCCATAGCGATATCGCGCCTTGACGGTGCTGGCCGGAACGTTCTGCGCCTGGGCGATCGCCCGGAACCGCATGCCCCCATACGTCCGCAGCACAATGACGTCCCTCTGCTCGGCAGGCAACCTGGCCAGGGCCTCGCTCAATTGCCGCAACTGCTCGTTGCAGAGGACCACCCGACCCGGATCTTCGGTTCGCCCGGCCTCGCCAACACGGTGCCGCAAACGCTCGGCGTCCCGCCGTCGCACACGGATCATGTCGCGAATCCGATTCACGACACACGTTGCCAGGTAGGCCCGAAGTGTGCCGGTCAAACGGAAGTCGGGCAGTCCCTCGGCAAACCTTATGAACGCATCCTGCACGGCGTCTTCGGCCATGTGAACATCACGGCAGTATGCCACGGCGAGGACCAGCAGATTGTCTCTGTGCTTTTCATAGATCCGGCGAAAGGCTTGCCCGTCGCCATGTCTGCATCGTGCGATCAGTACGGCATCTCGCATGCGGCCGGTTCCAACCAGGCAGAATGAACGCTCATCACCTTTATAACGACGCCGCCCGGCATCTGGATGCAGAGAATTGGCAGAGTCCTGCCTTTTTCTGTCGGACCTGGCAGGCCAAGTCCGGGGGAAAAACACTTGCCTGGAGTGCAGGCACAGGGGATCATCCTGGCGCTCACACGATCGAAGCCCCGGCGGGCGGGTAGAGAAAGGACTAAAGACCGGATGAGGCGACTACTTCGAAAGGTTTACGAATCCTCCCCACACGAGATTCTCCAAAGCCTGCGGGCCAGGTGGCCCCTGGCGCGGCCTCGCTTCATCGACGAACAACGAGCCCGGGCTCTGTCCGATGAATTGCGGTCGCGCTTTCGTGCATACCGCACCGAGCATCTTCGCACGGTCGGCAGGGAGGCGTTTTCCCAGCATATCCGGTCCCAACTGGACGTGGTCGACGGCCGCTCGGAGGGGTATTCGGACGACGAATTGCAGCGACAGCGCGACCTGAGCCTCAAGTTCCATTGGGGACACAACCATGACTTCGGCGATTTCAGGCTGGAAGGCCGCATGGGCGACCGGCACATCGACGTGCTGGCCGACTTCATGGCCCTTTTCCCGATCACGATCGAGGACTTCAGGGACAAGACCGTCTTCGACATCGGTTGCTGGACGGGCGGCACGACACTGTTGCTGGCGGCACTGAACAGCCGCGTGCTGGCCATCGAAGAAGTAAAGAAATACGCCGACATGACCGCGTATCTATGCAACGCGTTTGGACTGAGCGATCGCGTCTCCGTTCGGGCCATCTCGCTGTACGAATGCAACACACCGGAATTCCACGACCGCGCCGACATCGTCTACTGCCCGGGTGTCATCTATCACCTGTCCGATCCCGTCCTGGCGTTGCGTATCCTGTTCAACAGTCTCAGGAAGGGCGGGATCGTCCTTCTTGAATCCGCGGGAATCAACCATCCGGAACCCCTGTGCCGGTTTGAAGGCAGCCGAATCTACGGCTATGGGACGCAGGAACAACTGAATCGCAGCGGCTGGAACTGGTTCCTCCCGTCTCCGGCCGCCTTGCGTCGTATGATGGAGGAGGCGGGCTTTGAGAACGTCCGGACGGTCTGGCACCATGGCAGCGGTCGCGTCTATGGCTACGGCAGAAAGACTGGGCACGCAGGCATCTGCCGGGCGGGCTTGTCCGTCCGGACCATTGACTAACGAGTCTCTACTGCGCCCCGCAAGACAGGTGTGTCGCAGGCCGACCTTCAGGGAGTCGTCGGCCCGTCCACCCTCAGCCGGATGGATGTTCTCCCTTAACGATACAGGGTCGGGTTCTTGCGCCAGTCCTTGTCCTTATCGTGTCCGTACTCCACCACGCGGGGGCGTCGCTCGCGCAGCCGGACCGACTCCACACCCAGGTAGCAGCCGCGTGACAGGGCGTTCTTGCCCACGCATTCCAGCCGCAGCGTGTACCGGCCCGGCTCCGGCCAGAAGTCCAGCAGGTGCACCTCGCGCGAGCCGACCTCCGCGCTGTACAGGTCCACCGGCCCGCCCAGCTTGACCCCGTTCAGGGACGCCTGGTACGTGCCAAAGTCGTAGCTGGTCGTCGCCACGATGAGCAGCCGCCGAGGCTCCTTCTTCGTGATCTCGAACGGGATCTCCACCCAGGCGTCCTTGTCATCCGAGGGCTTGTACAAGAGCTGAGGCTGTTCGTATTGACCGAGCTTCTGGGTCACGGCCTCGCCGGCGCCGTGGTGTTTGGCCTCGGTGACATCCTTCGCGTAGATGATCCGATCCAGGTTGGGCAGCGCCCGCCGGCGGGCGTGCGGCGCGCGGGCCTGGAACGTGGACGGCCCGGTCTGGTACCAGAAGGCGACCGAACTGTAGTCATCCTGCCGCTCGTTCCAACTGTGGCTCTTGTAGTCCGGGTTCTCATCCGGCGAGATCCAACCGTAGTGCTCGATCGCGACGCGGATGTGCGTGTTGAACACGATCGGGTCATTGATGTGCCACCGATAGGCGCAGGTATGCCCGCCGACGATGCCCCACTGGTCGAAGAGACTCACGCCGAAGTACGGTGTGCCGGTCGTCTTGAGCCCCCAAGCACAGAGAAAGTAGTCCTCCGTGCCCGTACCCCAGATCGACGCATCCTTTTCGCCGTCAATGTAGATCTTCTCATCGCCCTCGCCGAACCAGGAGGGGCTGCGCGTCCGCACGCTGAGGACCATGCCGACAAAATGCCCCTTGCCGGCGGTATCAAGGATCGTGTAGTCGCGGCCCGACTCCACGGGGTATTCCTGGCGGTACTGCGCGTGGAAATAGGGCGTATCCTTCGGCAGTGAATCCAGGGCGATCCAGTCGATGTTGAAGTACAGCAGGCTGATGGGCTTGTCGGACTGGTTGACGATCTCGACCCGGGCGTGCTTGCGAAACGGCATGTGCCAGAAGCAGTTGTACGAGTCGGCGTCCTCGACCACCACGGGCAGACTGATGACCTCCGCGCGGCGGCCGAATCCGCAGGCGAAGAAATCACCCACCGGCGCCTCGACGGCGGGCCGCTCGCTCTTGTCCCAGTAGATGCGCAGCAGCATCTCCTGGTGATTCGCCGAGCCCTCCTTGGCCCAAGGGTGCGGCTCGGGGGCCAGGAAGGTCAGCCAGATGTGCGTAATCACGCCGGGGCCGGACCGGTCCATGAGCACCCGCGTTTCGCCCGGAGGCACATTCTTGTTGTCCGCGTTGCTGTCCGGGTCGGGTTTGCCCTGCGGATCGAACTGGCCATCGGGCCCGAGCCGATGCGTGGAGCTTTCCCGCATGCTTCGGCCCGATTGTGGCCGGGCCAGATCCGCCAGGAACGAGGCCCGGCACAGGGTCGCCAGGGTCGATAGAACAAGACACCCCACGAAGACCTTTCCAGATATGGTCCTGCCGCATTGCATGGCGATAACCTCCTGCCGTGTCGAGCTTTCTTGCCGTAAGTGCTTCCAGACAGCCGGCTATTGTACCCGGCTTTCACGCTCGTCGGAAGGGTCCTTGTCATCCGTCGAACGGTCGGCGCGAAGCAGCAAAAAGACTTGTCGCATGATGCTGCGGCCGACCCGCGGCAGGCTGAAGCGCAAGGGCCTTTGCTCGGCCGGCTCGAAGTCCCGGCAGATCACATCTTCCATCGATTTGCCGACGATCTCGATCTCATCGAGGCTCCTCGGACCGATCCCTTGGCGCCGGGCGGTCTGGAGAATGGGCAGGGTCCGTGGGTCGAAACCGGCAATGGCACAACAGACGTGCTCGCAGGCGATCGGATTGGGCCCGCCACACAACACCCCCAGGGCTCGTGGCCGCCCGCGGATCGGCCCGGTGCCCTCCATGGCCACGATCCCATCCACGATCGTGACCACCGGCGCCAGCAGACGACACAGACCCAGCAGCATCGCACAGAAGTCGTCGTGCGAACGGCCCCGGGCGAAATGCCACCAAGCCTTTCGCTTGCCCGGCACGCAGCCGAACATGTTCTTGACGGCGAACGTCGCGACGAGCTGCTGATGCGCCTTGAACTTGGGCAGGTTGACGACCGCGTCGGCATCGAGGGCCACGCGACTGAGGCGCATCCTGAAACCGTCGCAGCCCGGAATCTCACGCAGCACCGGTTGATTCAGCGGCGTCACCGGCACACCCAGCCGTGCCAGCGGTCCGTCGAGGTCGAGGGCGCGAACACACTGATCCAGACGCCCCCAGCCGGGCGAATCCCCCACGAAAGGCCGGGCCCCGCGGTCCTTGAGGGCCTCGGCCACGGCCAGGATCACCGCCGGGTCCGTCTGCACCCCTTGATGCCGTGGCCGGGGCATGATGAAGTTCGGCTTGATGAGCACCCGCAGGCCCCGGCCCAGCCGCCGCCCATCGGGATCGCATCGATCAAGCTGCTCACGGACCGCCGACCGCACGGCCGCGCCATCGTAACCCGGCACGTGTTGAAGCAGCACGGTGGGACGTGAGATGCCGGACGACGCGACGTTCACAGACCGACCTTCGTGCACAGAACCATATACAATCGCAAGACACCGCCGCTCGACCGCGGAACCATAAAGGCCGAGTCCAGCAACCCCTGCCGGTCGGCGTCGTGATACGCGGTCGGCCCCATCAGAATGAAATCACCCCGGCTCATTTTCGTCGAGAGGACCGAAAAGTCGAACGCGCGTTCCTGGACGCGATCCTGACGAGCCAGCCGGGCCGCCGTGATGTCCTTCTGACGCCGATGGACGTAGCGAAACACCACGTCCGCCACACCCCGCAACGGCTCCACCGGTTGCGCCGTGGTCGACCAGACCAACCGGCCGGGCTCCAGCTCCACCGAGGCCGTCGAGCCGTCGGCCCGTAGGTAACTTAAGGTCCCCGTCTCCCACAGCGGCAAATCCGCCAGGTCGAGCCCGCGATCATCGAAGTGAATCAACGTATGCAGATAGGCCTGTTTGGCGTCGGCCTCGTCGAGCTTTTTGGCCAGGTCGGGCCAATCCCGCTGCGTGCCGAACCTCACGCGGATGTCGTTGGCCTCGAGCGTCGCCCGATCGGCGAAGAAGATCGGGTCGGCCCGCAGCACGTCGAACATCTCGCCGACCGCGGCGGCCTTGTCCGCCGGAGCTTCAAACACGATGACCTGCAGGCTCACCTGCGACGGCAGGGGCTGAGTCTGCGGCGCCGCCAGATCACCGACCTTCAAACGCCGCGACTCAGCCGGCGCGGCGGCCCCGGAGGGCGGCGTCTCGCAGCCGGCCGGGAGAATCGCCAGCAACGCCGCCAGGCACGTGCCCACGCCGACCCCGACACACCGGGACAGGCCGTGAACATGCCCCCCCACGCGAGCGGCCAGGCGTCCTGTGTTCGCTGGGGTACCCTGCGAGCCGGCGCTCATCACATCATTCACCCCCTCGCCGCTACGTGAGCCTCTCCTCGATCCGCCGCAGCGTCTTCATGCTCTCCTGGGCGATGACCCGCCCGCCGGGCGTAAAGTCGAACACCTCCAGGCTCACCCACTTACTGTAGCGGATGTCCTTGAGGTATTGAAACGCCGGCACGAAGTCGTTCACCGCGTTGCCCGTGCCCAGGTACGTGCCGTCCATCTCCTGCACGTGGACGTGATGGATGTACGGGCGATACGTGCGCAGCAGCGTCACGAAGTCGACGGTCTCGTCGATCGTGTTGTGGAAGTCGAACATCGTCTGAATCGCCGGATGATCAACCTGCTGGACGATCTCCATCGCCTCGGCGGTGGTGTTGATCACGTCCGTCTGCGTGTGGTCCAGCGGCTCAATGAGGATCATCACGCCCCGCCGCCGGGCATGATCGGCGACCGCGGCCATGCCCTCGGCAAAGTATTTTTTCGCCTCGGCCCTGGAGATGCCCACGGTGTTGCGCTGCTTGGGCGAGCCGAAGACCATCACCGTGCCGCCCAAATCGCCGCAGAAGTCGATCAGCGTATCCAGGTAGGCCACGGTCCGGCGCCGCACGGCCGCGTCCGGCGTGGTGAAGTGCAGACCCGCCGGCGGCGGCGCCAGCAGCCAGTGCAACCCCGCGCACGTCAGGCCGTGGTCGTCCATGGTCCGCACCATCTCCCGGCGCCGGGCGGGCGAAATCTCCTGGACGCCCTCCTGCACGAGCGTAAACGCGGCGATCTCCACGCCGGTGTATCCGGCGTCCGCAATGATCCCGCACTGCTGATCCCAGGGCAGATCGCCCATGGACTCGTTGCACATGGCGTAGTGGAAGCCGTCCCACTTGCCGCCCAGACCCAGCGACTCCAGGCAACCGCCGGTCATCGTCCCCACCGCCGCCGCCCCCGCCAGGGCCGCCGACCTGCCCATGAACTGCCGTCGTGTATGCCGTGTCGTCATCGCCATCCCTTTCCGTGGCTGTCCCCCACTGCCGACTCGATTCACAAGATGCCCGCATCATACCCGATGCCCACGGCCGATCAACCCGTCAATCGCCCGAAACCACCCGCCATCGACACACCGAGCCGTCGGGCTGGCCTCGGCCCCCCCGATCCCATCCTGACTGGCACCCACAGAAACGCGGACTTGGCAGCCACACCGGGGGGATTTCCCAGTGCAGTGCTCGGCTTTGTTCCGGAACACCTTCTACTAGAGAGCTTCCTGGGTCGAAAAAAACGCTTGAAGGAGGTGCGTGTGTGTGCAATAATCCTGTTAGCTTGCGCCGAGCACCGAAACGTAACGTGCACCAAAACGCCCTAGCAGGTCGCAGTAGAGGTTTCTGTGGACATTACCTACTTCAGGACGCGAAAGCCTGGCCCCGAAAACGTGCTGGAGGACGCTGTGGTTTCCTGGATGGGGAAACATTATAGCGGGCGTGGGCATGACCTGTGGGCTGGCGGTTCAGTGCCAGTGGGAGGTGGGGTCCCCGACATTGTCCTAGCTAGGTATCTACCACAAGTTGTCAGATTCTCGGACATTCCGAACCACGCCATCCAGATTCTGGCATACTTAAGGTCAGTGGCAAATGCTCGCTTGGACACAATCTCCAAGCGGACGCGCCAGCCTGTGCGCCGGGTCGCAGAGGCTTTAGACACGTTGATGCAAGTTGGGGCCGTTACGAGTGAGGGCAACTATTTCGCCGTCGCACGAGAATGTCGCGCCCTAATGCCGGAAATAGTGACAGTTGAGGCAAAGGTGTCCGATTGGAGGCGTGCGTTTGCGCAGGCCAGACGCAATCTGCTTTTCTCGCACAAGTCATTTGTAGCGCTTCCAGAAAGGACCGCGGGCCGTGTTAGAACGAATTGTAGCTTCCGAGCCTGCGGAATTGGAGTATTAGGTATCGATGACGATAACAGAGTGTCTGTCCTACGAAGAGGAAGGAGTTCTACTCCTTCTGTATGGATGTACTACTACCAAATAGCAGTCCATATAGCGAGAGATTGCGAGGGGGAGGCAAATGCCGTTTAGTGTACCACTCCGGAAAGCGCAAGAGGAGTACCCGCAGTATACATTCGTTAAAGCCCTGACCCCAAGCGAACAGAAGGCTGCATTTCACGTCACGGATGAGCAGGGGCACGATCTATGCCTCAAGATCATTTCTCCTGATTATGACAGTAATCGGTTACACCGCGAAATCCTGGCACTTCAATCACTTGAGCACCCCAACGTCGCCAAACTAAAGGAGTACACTTTTTCATCAAAAGCCGGACAGCAAAAGCACTTCATTGTGGAAGAGTACATCGAAGGGCATGATCTTTCGGGTCAGTTGGGCCCGTCTCAGCGATGGCCAAGGAGACGCGCAGCCCAGTTCTTTGCCGCGCTGTGCGATGGTTTGGATGCAGCACGGAGGTTAAAGATCGTACATCGCGACCTGAAACCCACAAATATCCGTGTACGAAAGAACGGGGCACCAGTTATAATAGACTTTGGGGTGGCTAGACACCTTGACTTGCCAGACATAACTTGTACTAAGGACGGCGCTCAGATTGGAACACCCATGTACTTCGCCCCTGAGCAGTTCATGGGCACGAAGTATGACATCGATCACCGCACGGATCTGTTTGCAGTGGGCGTATTGCTCTACCAGTCGCTTGTTGGGGCGCACCCTTTCAACGAGGCGGGCATTTCGCTCCGTGATGCCGTCTGCAAGTCAGAAGGCTACAGACACAACCAAGTCTTTGGGGCCCTGCCCGATGAATGGAAGCTTCTAATTAATAAGCTGCTTGCGAAAGACCGCGGCAGTAGACCCCACAACGCCGCACAGGTAGCCAAAATACTCCGCAAGATCGGGGGAGATTAAATGCGCAGAGGTCCATGGCATCAGTGTGGGGATAGAAGCCAGAAGTTGGTCAGTGAGCAACTTGAAAATGGGGCAGGAGTTGGTGTGATCATAAGCCCTCGTGATTTGGCCCTGCAGAATGCTGTTGCGTATTCCGAGGCTTATAGGGGGCATGGCGCTGATGTGCTCGTTGATCTACAGTTCTGCGAGCCGGAATACTGCAATGCTAAATTGGATACATATGGACTCACCCAATACCGTACTTCTGTGTCTCAGCTGCATGACATATCAGATGATGACCTGATACAGTTTGTATCGCAGCTTCGCACTATTCAGAGCGAATTATCCACGGCTGGGGTGATTGCGCCTGCTGTCAGATACGAGGCTGGTAGGCAGGATATAGTGCAAGTGAATACTAGACTCTTTAATGCGGCAAAAGAAGGCGCAGACCAGATCGGTATTCCCGTCTACGCAAGCGTCATACTGGGCAGCTCGGTTACTTCTTCGCAGCAGACCACGGACGTTGCTCTGTCACATGCAACGGGTCTAGACTGTGATGGGTGGTACTATGCCTTTGAGTTCCCTCACCACGAGAGAATTCCCTCACGACAGGAAAGTGTATTGCGATGTTGCGCGGCGGGCCTGAAGCTCGCAGCAACGGGTAAGCCCGTCCTGCACGCATATGCGGGGCCTATGGCCCTGCTGTCGTTGGCCTTTGGCGCTAATGCTACAGGTATCGGACACTGGCAGAACTTGTGGCAATTCACGCGTGGCCGCTGGGAGACAGGGCAGGCGCAAGGGGGTGGTGGGATGGCGCCGCCTCGATATTTTTCCAGCCGCCTGTGGGGTACCGTCGTCTATCCAGATGAGTTGTTCCAGATGGCCCCGGAGCTGCGCGAGGACCTTTTCACAATAAGTCCCTTTTCCCCACCTAGCAGTTCACAGCCATATCCGTGGTCACGATGGGAGGCGAACAAACAGCTCGTCTTCTCCATTTGCTCCCAAGTCTCACAAATGGCGAATGTCACTGATGCGCGCGAAAATGCTGCCACGGCCAAAACCGTACTGCAGTCGGCAGTGGGCTTCCACGATGCTATAGCGGCTCAGGACATCCAGTTGGCGGACAGCACGAACGCGTATCAGGCGAACTGGCTTGCCGTGCTGGACGCCCTTCTTGGCGGCTACGCATCAGACTATGACTACCTCGAATTGATCGCATAGGCCACTTGCACCGCTGGCCGGTCATGCCAGAGAAGCTGAAGCTGTCAGTGACTTGTGCCTGGGGCACCGGGTAATCCGACAACGCGCGAATCCTGTCTAATATTATCAATTAGTCTCCAACATCATGGGGCCGGAAAAGACCCGAATCGTCCTAGGGGTCTGTCTGTGTGACGACGGTGGCGCCGTCTTCGCGGAGCCAGAGGATTCGGCGGTAACCGCTGGGGTCGAAGTGGGGGCCGGCGGGGACGACGTCGTAGGGCGTACCGTCCGTCAGGCAGCGGGCGATCTCGCGGATGGCCGGCGCCAGGACCTGTTTATAGGTCAGGCCGTGCTCGTTCACGCGGTCCAGGGGGTAGATGTGCGTGCCCCAGGTGAACATCTGCCAGACGGTGGGCAGCGTGTAGCCATAGGGCAGCACGATGGCCACGTCGGCCCCCCGGCGCAGCGCCTCCAGGTCCCGCCGGGGTCGGCTCTGGACGTGGTCGCGCAGCAGCCGCGCCAGCCGAAGCTGCTCGGTATACTCCACGTGGTGGTCGTGGTCGCTGGTCCAGAACCAGATAAACTCGGCCCCCAGGTCATAGGCCAGCCGCATCGACGGCCACCGCAGGTCCGGCTCGCACTGGCCATAGATGCTCATGCCCCACCGCGTGCCCAGTGCCCGGGCGGGCCCGCGCATCTGGCTGTAGAACCACAGGAACAGATTGTCCGGCGTGATCGGGATATCCACGCCGAAGTCCTCGTTGATCCGCTGGAGCATCAGGATCATCTCGGAGTCGGCCTCCGGACGCAGCCGCCAGCGGCACTCCTGCACAATCCCATAGCCGTTGACCTCGAGCTGGTAATAGCTCGTGCCGATATACGTCTCCCAGATGGGCACCGCCGGTTCGGGCAGCGACAAATCGCCCAGGGACACGCCGCGTTCCGTCAAGAGTCGCTGATACGTCCTGTCGTGCATGTGCCCGGCGACGTGCTCGTGGATCATCTTCACGGCCGTCTCGAGCGAGGCGCCGGGCGGGTATTCGCCGGCCAGAAGGCAGGCCGGCTCGTCGATGAACATCCGCACGCCGCGAAAGTTCGACCGGTACAGCTCCTCCGGATAGGCGATCCGTGGATCGTAGCCCTCGTAGAAGACCGGTCGGCGGCAGACCCAATCCACCTGCTCGCCCTTCGCGATGAAGGTGTTGATCCCCGCCTCGATCATCTCATCGTACTCGGCACGGGTGAACGGCACGAACGTGTAATTGTCCTTGCGGCTGGGCCGGCCCGTGCCGTCATCCCGGAAGTTGCGGCTGGTGCCCACGAGCAGATCCGTCCGCAGGACCAAGCGCTGCACCTCGGCCGGCAGCGTGGAAAAATCGCTCGGCCCCGCGCTCACGCGTCGCAGGGCAAATCCCAGGTACGTGCCCTCCCGCGGCAGCAACCCCGTGTCTCCCGGCGTCCGACGCGGCAGGAGGCGCTCCACGAAACCGAACAGCGGCAACAACGCCCCGCCGGCATACCCGTCGATGTACTCGATCGGCTCCTGGCCGCGCTCCTGCAAAATGTAACGGCCGATCCGGACCTTGTGCGGATCGCCGCCGAACGGGTCGCCCTCGGCCGTGAACCAGAGCCGGTAGACCTGCCCGCCGGCCTTGGTGCCGGTCAGTCGATAGGCATTGGGGCCGAACAACGGCCCCGGCGAGAACACCGCCAGTTCGATCCGCACCACCGGGTTCGCCCCGCGCCCGTCCGGCGGCTCGATGTCATAGACCGCCGCCTGCTGAACCGCCCGACCCCACACGTCAACACAGGGGCAAAGGAGAACGGCGAAGAGCATCAGATGTGCCTTGACCATGACAGCGTCTCCCCAGTCAAAGGGCGATCTTGCGATCGCCCTGGACGACATGCGGCCCGCTCAAACGAACCGGCGCTCTACGCCATCCAGGCCCGCGGACGGTTCTTGTGCTGCGCGACGACGGCGTTGGCGATCTGGACGTCCTCGGCCACCTGCCAGTCGAACATGCCCACGCACGCAAAGTCGGCCCCGTTCTTGAACACGAAGTCGAACCCGTCCTGCGGCGCGATCGCCCCGGCCGCCAGCACCTTGTACGCGATCCAGGGCTTCTTGACGTCCCGCATGAACGCGATGGTCTCCTGCGGCGTCATGGCCCAGTAGTTGTCCGTGCCGTAGTTCTCGATGACGTGCCGGTTCTGATCGGGCCGCCGCGACGACCAGTAATTCGTGTGGTGCAGCGTCTTGAAGTAGAAGTCGTTGGGAATGCCGGCCGACTCGACGGCGATGACCATCTCCAGGGCGTGGCCGGCCACGCCGGCGATGACGCCCTGCTTCTTGACGTAGCGGACGAACTGATCGATCAGATCCATCCGATTGTCAAACGTCCACTGGTCGCCCTGGTTGCCCACCAAAAAGACGCCGACCGCCCCGTCGTCGATGGCCTTGTCGACGACCGTCTTGACGTCATCGGTGGAGGGGTTCGCCTGGGCCAGCCATTGCATCGTGCCGCCCCGCTCCTTGCGGTACCGTCTGATGAGCCCGACCGCCCGCGGATCGCCGCAGAAGATCACGCACGTGTTGATCCCGTGCTCCTCGCAGACCTGCCAGGTGTCCAGAATCTTCTCGTCCGTGAAGTACTGCATCATCAGCGGCGACACGTAGATCAGATCGCGGCTGTGCGCGTAGCCGCTGATCAGGTTGCCGCCACACAGGATGCGGCTGATGCTCACGTTGCCGATCCGGCCCATGGCGCACGCGGCCTTGGGCGCGGCGACCTTCTTCTGTGAGTCCGTCGGGCCCGCCAATAGCGCTCGCTCCTCGAAGCTGAGCCCGATCATCGCCCCCGCCGCACTGGTCGCCAGAAACGACCGCCGATCCAACCCATCCGCCATGTGCCGTCCTTTCGATGCCGTTCTGCCCCGTGTGCGGACCCCCGGCCCGTACAACCGGCCCTTACCGGGGCCCTCCATTCATCGGACCTATTCTACCAGAACGGGCTTTGCGGGGCAAAGAGCCCTGCCCAGACATCTCTTCTGGATGGTCATACTCCTGCCTCTCCCGAGCACTGCGCGCGCGCAGATGACCCGATCTTCCGAGCAAAGACACCCCAATCCCGCTACGGCATCGTCATCCATTCCTCGACCAGCACCCGCAGATCGTGAACGTCAATCACGCCGTCCGGCGGATCGTTGATGTCATAGGCCGGGTCCCAGCCCGCATCGCCCGGCTGTGCGAACCACGCGCTCGACAGTCCGACGAAATCCGATACGTCCACGAGGAAGTCCTCGTTGAAATCGGCGACACTGGGCAACGGGCCCGCGTACACGTAGTGGGCGATGCGTTTCCTGTTGGTATCCAGGAGGACCGGCAATCCCGCATTGGGCGTGATCTCGTTCCCTGCTCCATCGGTCCATTTCACAAACGCATAGTGGCCGATCTGTGAGGGGGCCGTGACGGTCACGGATGACCCCGTGCTGTAGGTTCTGGTGAATTCGTCCCGCCCGTCCCGGCGACCCCAGCGATCCACACCGTCCACCCGGCAATAGGACGGCAAGCCCTGCGGCTCGGTCAGGATCTGAAGCGTGCTGTAGTGCGATGGACGAAGGACACGGTCGTAACGAATACGCAACCGCAGCATGTCGATCACCAGCTCGCCGCGGTTTTCCTCGTGCGGCGTCTTCTTCAGGATGATATCCGCCCACAACCCCGGCCGGGCATAGAGCAGGATGTCCCCGGTTCCGGCCTGCTGACAGTTCTCCAGCAGACTGAACAGCATCGACCGGCTCGCGTCGCTCCGATCCACCGGTTCCCAGTAACCGTCGGCGAAGTGCCGCTCGTTCCAGTTGATGGGGTTCGTTTCCTGCGTGATGTCCTTGTAGTGGACGAACCGGTAGATTTCACCGTCCTTTTGCAGCCTGGACACGCCGCCATGTTCGATCTCAAGATCGAAATAGTCCTGCCAGTCATAGGCGCCTTCCACGTGGAACTCGAGGGCGTCGACCGCCACGTCGACAATCCGCGTGTTCTCCTCGTTATACTGGAGCCGCGCCACGTCTCTCAGAGGGATGACCACCTTCAGGCCCGTATTGAGAGCCGCGAGTTGTTCGGCCGAAAGCTCCAGCCGCACGGGCGCCGTCGCCTCGTAGGAGACATTGTCCTGGTAGTCGCGATAGATGCGGTCCGTCAGGTCCCAGAGCTGTTCCTCATAAACGGTCTTCAGCGACGCGAAATCATCCTCATCCAGCGTCCCGTCCACGGAGACGATGTTCTGCATCGCCGTGAACATGGTGTGGAGGTTCAAATCCATCGGCGAGGGCCTCAAGAGCCGGTACTCATAGGACTTGGCCAGGTAGTAGTGATATTTCTGCAGCCGCTCCAGGGCCCGCCGCTCCATGTCCTTGACGTACATCGTCGCCCGTGGGTCCAGCACCTGGTTCAGATGGCTCGCATTCCGATTCATGCCGTCGATGGCCAGGAGATTGTTGGTGATCCCACTGGCCAGGGTCGACACCTTCTGCATGGCCGCCGAGAGCTGACGGTTGAAGACCTCCTTCTCCACCGCAAGCTGCGTCACCTGATCCACCAGGCGGTTGAAGATCGGATCCTTGGCCTTGATCTTCTTGAGCTCCGCGGCCACCTCCTCGTTACTCAGCGAGGTTTCCTTCAACGCCTCCTTGATCTGGTGCATGCCGCCGGCCATGGTCGCGGCCTGGGCCCGCAGACCCTGCAAGTAGGTATCGCCGCCGCCTTCGACGACGTTCAGATCCCCTGGAATATCGTCGAAGCTATCGAGCCACTGCCCCGTTGCCGCCTCGAAGTCGATATCGTAAAACGTCTTGGCCACGCCCGTGCGATTATTGATCGCCGGCCACGGGTCCTCCTGCGCCAGAAACGCATCGCTCAACGCGGAGATCGAACCCGTCGCCAGTCCCGCGACCGCCCCCGCCTGGCCGCCCGAGGCAGCGCCGCCGATCGTGGACGTCACCACGCTGGCCAGCCCCTTCAACGCCTTTTTCCACCATGGCACCTCATGACGTTTCTGGACGATCCGGTCGGCCCGGGCGATCAGTTCCTCTTCCTTGCGCTTCAATTCGCACAGCAAGCCGGAGCATCCCCCCGAATCCGCCCGGCCGATCCGCGCCGCGATCTGGGCCGCATCGCTCTTGAGCTTCGGGATCAAGGCCTGAATCTGCCGATACTGCTCGGCGAAGTCCTGCGTCTGGCCCCACACGGCCTCGCGTGACCGCGCCAGCGCCGCGGACTTCTCGGCAATCGTCGTCGCCTTGTTCTGCACCCAGTACGACAGGTACAGCACCCGCACGGCGCGGTTGATCTCCTGCTCGTAAAACGCCTTGGTCACCTCGAACGACAGCATCGGCACCCAGCCCGGCGGATTGCCGAAGTAGTCCAGCCCGTTGCCGAGCCGGTGCAACAGGGTCACCACCTCGCCATGCATCTGCTCGAATTCCAGTTGCCATGAGGCCTCCAGGCCGGCCCACGTATCCAGCGCCATAGACGCTTCAAGCAGCTCGCGATACTCGGCGAGTATCGCGTTCGCCTCGCCGGTGTAACCGTACAGGTAGGCATCCCTGGCGTGGGCCAGAACCATCTTCACCGCGTACGGTGACAGCCACGCCAGAGGCTTCAACTCGTCCAGCGTCCACGTCATCTCTCCCGGTGTGCCGATCGCGCCCCCATTAGGTCCCGACGTGCCGCTCACGCGAAAACGCCAGCCTCCCGCCGGTTGACAACTGAACGACGCAATATGCATGCAAAGATCGCCTCCGTCCAAACCCGGCAGGGTCTGCCCCGACTCAACGGTCCTGCCGTCATACGGCTTGGTGCTGATGTAGCTATCGGGCCCGTCCAACAGAAGCCTGCGCGCATATATCCTCACCTCCGTCTGCGGCAGATGCAGGGGGCCGCCGATGACCAGCGTCTCGGCGTAGATGGTCATCTCCTTGATGTCCGCCACGTACGGCCCGCCCTCCGGACTGCTGTAGACCTCATAGAGGCCGTTCGAATGCCCGGGCTCAAACACGACCGTCTTTCCGGTGACCGTGACGGAGCGGACCGGCTTGGCCACGCCGTTGAGCACCTCATCCGTCTCGCTGACGATCTCGGTGACGAACAGGTAGTCCCGGCTCTCGTCATCCGGGAAAGTCTGCACCGGGCTGCTGACGAGGCTGAATTCCGCCGGCAGATCCGCGATTGGGGAAACCTCGATGGTCTGCTCCTCCATCTGGCCGCCCTGTGTCGCCGTGAACGTCGCGTGGAAGGGCATGACGTCGGCGTCATCGTGCGGCCGGTAGACAAACAGGCCCGTCCCCGGGTCAAACGTCATCTCGCCCGCCGGAGCAGGTTCGGCCGTCATCCCCAGCACCGCATCGGGCCCGAGCGCCGCCGGTTTCACGTAGAAGGCCAGTGCCGCCCCGTGCTCCACCTCCCCCGGCGGTATTTGCCCGATGTCGTACGTCCCGACCGGCCCGTACGTCACCGTCGAATGGTGGGGCAGGTCCCGCATCACGCACACCCGCATGCTCGCCGGCTCGAACCACCCGTCAAGCTCCTTGAATTCCACCTCGTAATACCCCGGCACCAGATCGCAAACCGTCTCCCCCGACACGCGCCAGGCCCCCTCGCCGGCCAATCGCCATCCCGCCCCGTCGTCCGCCGCCTCCTGCGGCCATGTCTCAATCTGCAGCAGCGTACCCAGGCCTGTCGATTCACGCTGATACTCATACGCCCCCATGTCCACACATACCCTCCCGTCCCCAGACCCGTCCACCACCCGAGGATTGCCGCCAAGATCGCTCTCCACGCCCACCGCGGCGTCCGAGCCGGCGTCCACACACGGCGAGAACCACCTCAGTCGAAAATCCCCGGCCTCTTCGTCGATGAACAGAGGATACTCATCGATGTTCCCCTCGCCGGGCCAGCCCCCCGGCACATTGCTGTACGTGACCGTCGTCGTACTGCTGTCCTCGTTGTGCAGGGCGTCCGGGCCGTTGTCCCAGAAGATGCAGTTTCTCACAACGGCATGGCTGTTGTAGCGATTGAATATCGCCCCGCCGCCGCCGTACCACGCGTCAGGTCTGTTCTCCACAAACGTGCAGTTGACCATGGTCGCGCTGCTGCCGCTGTAATTCCATACCGTGCCCCAGTCGCACAGGCGGAACACACAATTGACGACCTCCGCCTGACTGCCACTGTTGAACATCCCTTCGCCTTCGAACGTGCAGTTCTTCACCGTCACAACGGAATTGTATGCACTGTAGACCTGTGCATCCACAAAGGCGCAGCCGATGATCTCCACGTTCGTTCCATCATTACGTATACTGCCCAAAGAAAACGTGCTGTCTGTAATCACCGCGCTGCCGGCCCGGTTGATGATACTGTGCGGCCGGTTGTCATCGAACCGGCACCCGGATATCTCCACGCTGCTGTCCAGGTTGTCGATCCCGCAGGCTATCTCACCCCACCCATTTCTCTCAAACACGCAGTCCGTCACCGACGGGCTGCTTTCCACGTTGCGCATGCCGCCGCCCCACCAGTCGCCGTTCTCAAGGAACGCGCATCGCGCGACCGTCGGATGGCTCTGATAAGTCTTCATCCCCCACCCCATGCCGTAATCTTCCTCGCAGTCGCTCAGTCTGAAACCGACGAAGGTGCAGTCGAGGACGGTCGGGCCACTCGCCTCGCAGTACAGCCCGATCCCGAATTCCTCCTCCGCCTGCACTGTAAACCCCTCCAAAACAGTGCCCGGCCCTTCGCCGCTGATACACTCCACCACCCGCCCGAAGTCGCCCTCGTTCGACATGCCCTGGATGATCGTCGCCTCCGCCCCACCGCTGGAATACACGCGCACCGCCTTGCCCCGGAGGTTCACCGTCCCGTCATACGTCCCTGGCCCGACCTCGATCTCGTCCCCATCCGCCGCCGCGTCGATCGCGGCCTGGATCGAGGTGTATTCGCCGCCGCCCTCGACGTCGACGAGAATCGTTCGCGCCGAGGTTGGCCAGGCCATCGCGACAAGAAAGAGGCAACTGGCCAGAAAGCTCTTTGAGGACCATGTGATGCTCATCGGTTTCCCTCCTTCTTATGCAGGCAACATGAACGATTACGAACCGCGGACGCGCAGGCTATGCCTCTCTTGACGCTCGATTCGACCTCCGGGGGATGCGTTTCTCTGGAAACACCCGCAGGGCGACCGATCACCGAACCACGGCGATTCCCTGCCATCTACGGGTCCCTGTCATTATACCCGTTTCTACGGGGGCGCCAAGAAAAAAGGAGCCAAAAAGGTAGGACTTGGCAAGAGAAGAGGGATGCCCCGAACCATGAGTCCCGTCCCGCCCGGCGTCAGATCGCCGTCTTGATTGCTCGGCTGGAACGCACACCGTGCCGATGACCGCATGGCGCCGGGGTCAGGCACACCAAGCACGGCCGCGGCGACGGTGTTTGTCGATCATGGCCCGGGCGACTTGGGCGTCCTCGCCGACCTGCCAGTCGAACATGCCCACGCAGATGAAGTCCGCCCCGCCCTTGAACGCATAGTCAAAGCCACTGGCAGGCGGGATCGCCCCGGCGGCCAGGACCTTGAACGCGATCCACGGCTTCTGGATGTCCGCCATCACCTCGATGGTCGTCGCCGGATCGAGCGACCAGTAGTTGTCGCGGCCGTTCTCGATGACCTCGCGCCGCGGCTCGTTCGGCATGTTCGACCAATAATTCTCATGATGCAACGTCTTCATGTAGAGGTCCACGCCCAGACCTGCGGCCTCCAGCGCGATCGGCACGTCGATGCTGTGGCACGCAACGCCCACGGGCACATGGCGTTGCTTGACGTACTTGACGAACTTCTCGATCAGGTCGAGTCGGTTCTCGCGGACCCAACGGTCGCCCCGCTCGCCCTGGAGGATCGCCGCGACCGCTCCGTTGTCGATGGCCCGGGCCGCGTCGCCGGTCAGGTCCGTGGTCGACGGCTCGCACTGAGCCAGCCACTGGATCCGGCCGCCCCGCTCCTTGCGGTAGCGGTTGAGCACCCGCAGCGTGGGGTCGTTGCCGCCGGCATAGGGACAATCCACCGTGCTGATCATGGCGTTGACGCCCTGCTCCTCGCACCGCTGCCAGGTGTCCATGATCTTCTCGTCCGTGAAGTACTGCCGGATGAGCTCCGAGACGTAGATCAAATCCCGCGCGTGGGCAAAGCCGTTTAGAAGATTCCCCCCGCAGATCAGCCGGCTGATCGTCGCGCTGCCGATCCGCCCCGTGGGCATCTTGGCGCCGGACGCAACCGGTGAGGGTGGTGACTCCGCCCCGGCCGCCAACAGGGCCCGCTCTTCAAGACTCAGCCCGACCACGCCCGCCGCCGACGCCGCCACAACCCGCTTGGCAAACCCCCGCCGATCCATCCCGTCCGCCATGATCCACCTTTCAACAATGCCATCTCGGACCCACGGAGACCGAGATGCTTTTGCATTCGCCCGATCAAGTCAGCCAGCGTCCCCGGCATGACCGGACCGAGTCCCAAACAGCCTGCCGACGATCGGCGGGACATAATCATCGGAACGAAACCATAAGCGAAACCGCGTCAAATCCCTCTTGGCACTAAAAGGAAACCACCCCGCTGCCTGGCTCTCTTGATGTCGCCCTTCGGCCCAGAAAGCCTCATCGTCGCGGATTGACTGCGCAACACTTACATTGTCCCATGGACCCGGCAGCAACAGCGGCCCAGATCCACACAAAGCCTCTTGGAACTCGGCGACGTCATCCGACCAGGTCCCGCTTACGAGAATCAGGTTGTCCTGCCCCGGCACGAACTGCCCATACGCCTTACGCAATGTTCTGCGCAACCTCATGACATCCTCTACAAACCGACATGCCCCGGTGACCACTAATCGTACCTTCCTCGTATAAGGCCACGGTTTCACCCCGCATTTCGCGAGCGTCTGACCACGGCCATCATTGAAACTGTATTCCCCCTCAAACCCTTGCTCAAGGAGCTTCTTTGAGAACTGATAGAAGTCCCGCATCTCTGCATCTGAAAAGTCTCGGTAAAAGACGATCGCATAAAGAACAGGTCGGCTGATCTTCCTGAGGGGCTTCAATCTGGACTGTAGGTCCCCTTGGTTTTGAGACGCTTGATCCATTCGAAGGAACTTCACATGGATGTACAGAACTCCTTCATCCGTACAGACTCTGAAATCCGCCGCCCGGCCACGTCGGGTCGGGACCTCATAATCCGGAACCTTATCTGTCCTGTGTATGATGTGCCGGGCGACCATCGCTTCCCCCCAAAAGGGAATTGCGTTCTTCTGAGTTTCGAGAGTCTGCCGAAGGCGAGCCAGCGGATGGGAGCCTCGCCAAGTCTCAATGTCATCGAGAATGGCGTCCGGGACCTTTCCTCTCAACTTCTCTAAGTCCATGGCCCTCCCTCGCAAGCAGCGATCTCGGACACGACTCCCTGGGGGCCGATCTTCGTCGTAGCCGCCCCCCGAAAAGCCTCCGATATACGCAATCTCTTTTCTTCCATGGAACCATCGTCGTCAAGCGCGGATTCTCGTGAATTGGTTCCGCCTGACAGCCGGATCGGAGCGCCCGGCAACCACGCACCATTCACCCATATCCTTGGAAATCAGGGGTTTAATCAAGTCGACAGTGGCGCGATAACCCGATAAGGAGCGGCTTTTCGGGGTTGAAAACCCGCCCTCGGTGGGAAAAATTCATTCTTGACAGGCCGGGCGGCCGACAGTCAAATTAGGCGAACAGGGAAAGCCACGCAGGGGCACGGAGGGCCCACATCTTTAAAGGAACGAAGATGGAAAAGATGAAGGATCTGTACACCACCGGCGAAGCCGCCGCCATCTGCAACGTCAGCCAGCAGACCATCATCCGCTGCTTCGACGCGGGACGGCTTCAGGGGTTTCGCGTGCCCGGCTCGCGGTTTCGGCGGATTCCCCGCGACAGCCTGATCAAGTTCATGAAGGAAAACAACATCCCCCTCAAGAACCTGGACTCGGGCAAGCGGAAGATCCTGATCGTGGACGACGATGAGGAGATCATCGAGCTGATGGTCGATGTGCTGGGCCGCGACGGGCGGTTCGAGGTGCGCACGGCCAGCAGCGGCTACGATGCGGGCCTGCTGACCCAGCAGTTCGTGCCCGACTTGATTATCCTCGACTACATGCTGCCTGATGTGAACGGCAACATCGTCTGCCAGACCATCCGCCGAAACCCGCAGTTCCAGGACACCCGCATCATCATCGTCAGCGGCGTAGTCAACCAGGACGAGATCCAGGGCCTGCTGGAGGCCGGGGCCGAGGCCTTCGTCCGCAAGCCCTTCCGCATCGGCCAACTGGTGGACAAGATCGTCGAGGTGCTGCACATGTCATAACACCACGGGCCTCGCGGGCCCGTGCGGATTCCAGGTCGAGGGAGAAAACGATGCCATCCGAGAACCATGCCGTGGCGCGCCAGGTGGAGCTGATTCTCCGCCGGCTCGATTCGCTGTCCACCCTGCCGGAGGTCGCCGCCGGGTTTTTGCCGCATTTGGCCGAGGGGCGCGTCAACGCCCCGGCCCTGAGCGAAATCATCGAGGCCGACCCGGCCCTGACGGCGCAGATCCTCTCCCTGGCCCAGGGCCGCGGGCTTCGCTTTGAAGCCGACCCGCCCAGCATCGCCGAGGCCGTCGCCAAGCTGCCGGACGCCGTCGTGCGGGATGCGGTGCTGTCCGTGAAGGTCTTCCAGGTGTTTGACGCGGACTACAACCCCGAGCGCCAGCGGCCCCTGAGCCGCAAGCAACTGGCCCTGCACGCCCTGGCGGTGGCCTGCGCCGCCGGCCACATCGCCGAGTTCGTCCTGCCCGAACCGCAGCGGCCGCTGGCCTTCAGCGCAGGGCTCCTGTGCGACATCGGCAAGCTGGCCCTGGATGAGGTCATGCCCAAGAGCCTGGCCAAGATCGTCGGCGAGGCCCGGCAACGAAACCTGAGCCTCTCGGCCGTGGCCCGGCAGCAGCTCGGTATCGACCACGTCGTCGTCGCCAAGCGCCTGGCCGAGAAATGGGCCCTGCCCGAGGATCTCGTCCTGGCCGTATGGCTGCACAACAGCGACGCGGAGGTCCTGGCGGCCGACCTGCCCCGTACCCGGATAGCGCTCGTGGTGCATCTGGCCTCGTTGCTCGCACGGCAGTGCGGCATCGGCGACGGCGGCGACGCGGACCCGGTGCCCGATCCACACGCCGCCGCGCGACACCTGGGATTGGGCGACGACCAACTCGATGCGGTCCGGAACGCCTTGCCCGAACGTGTCGAGGCCAAGAGCCGTATGCTCGGACTCGATCTGCCCGGAGCGATGGGGGTGTATTGTGACCGCATCGCCACGACCGCCGCCGACCTGAGCCGACAGCACGGCACCCTGACGCAGCAGAGCCGCGGTTTCGCGGCGGATGCGGGCCAGTTGGCCTTTCTCCAGGAGTTCGTGCTGTCGGTCCGTCCGGCCATGAGCGCGATCGAGGTGGCGGCGAGTTTCGCCCGGGCGTTTCGCCGTCACTACCAGGCCGACCTGGTCGGCCTCTACTTGCAGATCGCGCCGAACGACCTGTTTCTCGATTGGGTGGCCGTGGACGCCGCGGGCACGCTGCACACCGCGCTCGTGCAGCGGCCCGCCGATGCGCCCGCCGTGCCGCTAGCCCTGCNNCGTTGCCGCTAGCCCTGCAGCGGGATTTTGCGATCGTTGACGCGGCCCAGGCGGTTCCCTGGCTGCTCGAACAGGCCGGGCTGGAGCTGGCCGAGGCCCGCATGGCCCCCCTGCACATCGAGGGCCGGGCGATCGGGGCGATCGTGTTCCAGGATCGGATTCCCGTCGACCAACCCGAGCAAACCGCCTCCTTGAAAATTGCCGCGGCCGTTGCCGCTCAGATCATCGGCATGAAGTTCGCCATGCAGAAGCAGGCACGTCTCGCCGAGCGGTTTGCCGAGTTGCTGAACCAACTACGCGACACACAGACGGAGATGGCCACGGTCGAGGCCTTCAGCGGCATCGCCGAAATGGCCGCCGGGGCCGCCCACGAACTGAACAACCCGCTGGCGGTCATCTCCGGCCGGGCCCAACTGTTGCTCGAAACCGAGGCCGACGAGGACCGCAAGCAGATGCTGCGGCAGATTCAGGAGCGCACCGAGGACATCAGCCGCACCCTGGAGGACCTGATGGCGTTCGCCCGGCCCCATCCTCCGCAGGCCGCGACCATCGGCCTGCGTGCCCTGTGCGATCAGGCTGTCGAGCAGCTACGCCGGCAGGAGTCACGAGACTTCGTCGAAGTGACGTTCGAGGATATCGAGGGGCTGGGTGACGTGCACGTCGACGCCGGGCAGATCGCCACGGCCGTGGCCCACGTCCTGGCCAACGCCCTCCAATCGTACAAGGGCGGCAGCGGGCCCATCACGATCCGGGCGGCGGCCCATCAGCCGGCCGACGCCGCGACACTCGTTGTCGCCGACCAAGGCTGCGGCATGACGCCCGAGACCCAAAGCCGGGCGTTTGATCCATTCTTCTCCGACTGCCCCGCCGGCCGACGCCGCGGGATGGGCTTGGCCCATGCGCGCCGATTGATTCGGCTGAACCGCGGCGCGATCGCCCTGGATTCGCAGCCCGACCGGGGCACCCGCGTCACGATCACCCTGCCCCGTACCTGATCCGGGCCGGGTCCGGAAGGCGTTACGCGGCATAAAGGGCGCGTCCGATTCGTCATTCGGACTTCGACGAGCCGGAACTCACGCGGCGACCCAGACTCCGCGGCCGCTCGATGTCCGTGACGATCGCCCCGTTACGAAACACGGTCACCGTACCGGTGGATTCGCTCACCGTCACCGCCAGGCATCGCGTCACCGAGGTGATCGCCGCCGCCGCGTGATGGCGGGCCCCCAATCCCTGCGGCAACTCGAACTCCTTCTGGCTGGCCGTCTTGAGGTACGTGCCGCAGCTCTCGATCGTCCCGTCCGCGCGAAGGATGAACGCCCCGTCGATCGTCGCCAGCTCCTTGATCGTCTCGGTCAGCGATTCGTCCAGCACATTCCGCTTTTCCGCGGCGTAGCCGGCGAACGGATTGAGAATCAACTGGCGGGTCAGCGGCAACACGTGCTCGGTATCCCCCACGATGAACAACGCGCCGACCGGCTTGCCTTCGCGCCCCTCGCTGCCCAGCTCCGAGGCGATATCGATCACCCGGCTGAGCACCTGGGGTTGCACATCAGGACAGCCCGCCGCATCGGTGGTGTCCGGGCAGAGCATTTCGTATTCGCGCCCCACCTCGATCACGACGACCGTATCCAACTCGCCGCTGCCGCTCAATCCGGACAGGAACACCACGCGGTCGCCCCGGCGGATCAGGCCACGGCTCAACGCCAGGAAGATCGCGATCTTGACCTGGCCCATTCGTGACAGGGCCACGTTGGGCACCCGCAGGCAGCGGCCGCCCCGTTCGGTTTCGTGTTGCTCCTGGGCCGGGGTCTTGGTCACGTAGTAGACCTTCGGCTTGAGGCTTTCGGGCAGGGGCAGCGGCTCATCGTGCAGGGCGTCCACGTACACGAAGATCGCCGTCGCGCCGCAGGCCTCGGCCAGGGTCCCCACGTGTCGCAGCAGGGCCGCGGTGATCGTCCGAGCTCCGGTCTGCGCGGCCGGGGCTTGCGACACATCGGACCTGTCCGACTGAGGCGTTTGGGCAGCCATTGATCGCGTCTCCCACCATATTCGTTGGTGTAGTCTCTTCCCCACCACGCCTTCGACCCAACGTGGCTTCCAGATTAGCTCCCTCCGGGCCTCAGGTAAACCACCTGATGCGGATTCGTGCGTTGGACCAAAAAGGACTACCGACCTAAAGGCGCGTGTTTGACCCATCGCCAGGGGCGGGGGAAGTGTGGGTCGGTGGGGGCGGTCTTCTCAACAAGGATCAGCCGCAGGCCCGCACCCGCCCGCGTGCCGCGAGAGTCGGGATCGCAACCCACTTTTACCGCCAGGTCATGCAGGGTATAGTCCAGCACGCGATTGATGCGGCCGCCGAGTTGCTCCAGAGCGGCCTTGGCCCGGCTCATTTCATCCTCGCAATCGGCCCCCTTGTACGCCACGAGCCGCCCGCCGACGACCAGAAGGGGCAGGGCCAGTTCGACGAGCACGTTCAGCGGCGCCAGGGCCCGGGCGGTGACTATGTCAAATGTCTCGCGAAACGCCGGCGCCCGGCCCAGTACCTCAGCTCGGCCATGCACGGCCTGGGCATTGGACAACCCCAGCCGCTCGATCAGCCGCTGCTGAAACGCAACCTTCTTACCCGTCGCCTCGATGCTCACGACCGACCAGTCCGGCCGCGCGATCGCCAGCGCCAACCCCGGCAGCCCCGCCCCCGATCCGATATCCGCCAGCGACGGTCGGCCGGAGGTTCCCGGTGGGGGCCTTTGTTGTTCATCGAGGAGCGCCAGCGCCTGCAGTGAATCGGCGAAGTGCCGCACGTAGATGGCCTCAGGCGCGAGGATCGTCGTGAGATTGAACCGCTGCCCTTCCGTGGCCAGCATCGCGGCGAACGTCTCAAACGCGCGGCATTGGGCATCGCTCAGGCCGGGGTAGACAAACGGCGGCATGGGATCGGTTGCTTCGGTCGGTTCCGCCTGCATGGCCGCCCGCTCCGATCAGCCGCACGGCTTGGCGTAGACATCCGGATTGCGGGCGAGCTTCTCACGGGCCTCGGCCGTCATCATCGCAAACGCCGGATGATCGCTCGTCCAGGCCCGCTGCGTCCACGGCGTGGCGCGCATCTTCTCCACCTCCGGGGCGATCTCACCGAAGTACGCCCCGTAGAGGTGCAGCGAGTCGGTGATGTCCACGTACCGCCCCACCCGCACGGGCGCCCCCAGCCTCTCGGCGATCCGCTCGGCGATCCGTTGCTGCAAGTCGGTCAGGGCGTAGGCGTTCATAAACCACGCCTTGTACAGGTCCCGGCTGCGCCAGTGCGTGTTCATATTCAACACCCACACTCCGTCGTCGGCCGCCACGAGCCGGCACCACAGCCGCTGCAGGCACGGCGGGTCGTCGGTCTGCGGGTCGGCCGTCGGCATCCAGGTAATCGCCTGGGCCCGGCGGGTGTGCGGCGCGGCCGACAGGGACTGCACGATGTACGTGATCTGGTCCACCGCCGGCAACAGACCGCGGCGATCGGTCGACCGCAGATCATCCGTCGGGCGGTACGCAAAGAGCCGCTCGTGATACGTGTACGTCCACTTGCCCGCCGCTGGGTCGATCCAATGATCGTGAATCCCGTCGAGCACCTCCTGGCGATAGGCCTCAAGCTCTTCGGGCCCGCCGGGGAAGTTCTTGTGAATCCGCGGCTCGGCGAACGGATCGGCGACGGTGATAACGACCGTGGCGTCACGGCTGGGCGGGTCCTCGGGCTTGTCGTATTGCGTCTTCATCGACACGCCCCGGTCCCAAACCGCCAGGACGGCCCTCTCCCACGCCTCGGGCAGGCACCCGGCCTCGATCGAAAGGGTCGGAATCATTCCGCTTTGCGTCGCCGCACTCATGCGCATCCTCCGTGATTCGCCGCCAGGGCCCCTATAGACCCAACTCCTCGTTGGTGATGTTGTACCGCCGACGGTCGGTTTCGGACAGTTGGCGCAGCAGCCCGCGGGCCTCCTCGGCGTACTTGGTGCCGGGCCAGCGTTCCATGATCTCACGGCAGATGTCCACGCCGCGCTTGCTGCTCATCATCCGCTTGTTGCCCAGCGGGATGAACAGGTTCTTGGCGTACGACAGTTGTTTCTCAGCCTCGATCAGGTCGGGCTGCTCCAGGAGATTCGGCGGCTCGTCCTTATCCGCCTGGACGGGGGGCTTGACCTCGCGCGGGGTCGGCGGCGCGGAATCCATTGGCGGCGCCCCCTGGCCGGTCATCCGCTGCAGAATCTGGCTCAACGGATTGACCGCCGGAGCCACAGGCGCCGCCGAAGGCGTCCCCAGAGCGATAGCCCCGCTGCTGGTCAGGTGGTCCAGCAGCAATCGCGGGACGAACCCCTCGGCCGGACCGGCATAGCGGACTTTGCCGCTGCCATCCGCAATAACCAGGATCGGCCGAGTCAGGTCGATACCCGGCATGGAGAACAGTTGGGCGACGGGCCCCTCTGCGGAGACGGCATCCTGCGCCAGCACCTCGGCCCAGGGTCGCGGATTCGACACGATCTGGGCCAGGACGGCCGCACGTCGGTCGGGTGCATCCAGGTTGAGCCCGACGAATTTCAGACCCGGCTTGCCCACATAAGTGGCGAACAACTCTGCAAAGGCCTGGCTGGATGCCTCCAGACCCGGCCGTAGGGCGCTGTCCGAACGGTGCGTATCGGTGGAGGCGCCGCGATAGCTGTAGGGGTCCTGGCGAGCGCGGTCGTAGCCATAATCGTACCGCTCATCGCGCCCCGGCATACCGCGATCCTGCATGCGGGGATCGGTTCGCGTCGAGGTCGATGCGCCCGGCGGGGGCGGCAGATCGGGCAGCCCCGACCGTCTGGTCGGCGCCGGGGTAGGGGCTTGGGTTCGCATCATGGTCACACCCGGCCTGGGCACGCTGTTGGGCTCACCCGGCCTGATCGTCCCCGTGGCCAGGGCCGCCTGCGGCGATTTCCACACCAGCATGCACAACCCCTCGGCCCCGGGTGCATAACTGAGTGTCGCGCCGTTGACACATTGCATCTGCATCGCCGGAAGCTTCTGACCCAACAGCGGCACCACGAGCCCTTCAGGCTCATACTGCAAAATGTCACCCGACTGGGTCTGCACGTTGACCTGAGCCACGGTCGTCTGCTCGCGGGTGTCCATCGGGCGCGAGCGATCCATCGACGGTCGAGGACGCCGGCCACGCATCGTCATATCATCCCGCTGCGTCGCCTCCGCCGCGATCGGCGGGCGCTGCGATGGGATGATCTGCGGCTGACGGTCCGCCACCAAGGCCAAGGCCACCTGGCTCACGTAGGCATCGTGGTTGTCCGTGTCCGCGCCTTGGGCCTGCCCGGCAAGCAGGTACGCACTGGGTGCATCCTCCTTGAAGTAGTGCACCCACGCATTGAGCAGGTGATGCTCGCACACCAGCGACCGATCAAAACGCGACAGCGAACCCGCCGACTCCTGCACGACCTTCTCGGCCGAGGCCAGAAACGCGGCATCCGGCTTCTTGGACTCGTTGACCAGCTTCAGCAGGGCTACCAGCGCACCATCGATGGTCTGACCGATCTCGGCGAACTGCTGTTGCAGCATGGCCTGCCGCTGCTGCAGTTCCGGCCTCTGGTCCTGACCCCGCTGCACATCGTATCCATTCCGGCCGGGCCGGGCGGCGCCGCGTATCTGCGCCGAACATGGCCGCGGCCATGCGATCACCGCGCCGACCACCACAAGAACGCATATCCGCCAACCTGTTCGAATACTGGGAAAGTACATTGCTCGACCCCTTTACCGAATCCGACGAACCAAAACCGACTGGCGTATTCTACCGCGCAGCGGGCACCGACGGCAAGGGGCCGATAGGGTCAAGGATGACGGGCAAGCCTGATTTCGTGCCATCGCCGCAAAGGGACGGCCAAAAACCGGGGCACAATCACGACACACAGGCAGGCAAACGGACACAACACTCCTACCGCACCCGCGCCCTGCCACGAATCACGGGCCTGTGCTCCGTAGGGAGGCCGCGATTGACCGGACTATTGAACCAGACCCAGCCGCCGCAGGGTCGCGCGGGACCAGCGGGCGCTGCGTATCTGAGCCGAGCACAGCAGCAGGAAGACCAGCAGCCACAGCCCACAGAACCGCAGGTAGAAGACGACCATGCAGGGGATGGGCGCCCCGGCCGCCGGGCAGGCCGTCCCGCAGAGCAGTTCGGTCGGCAGGACCATCGCCCCCAGCAGCACGCCGGGCATCAGGACCTGCCAGGGCACCAGCAACACCAGGGCCAGCATCGCCCGGAAGAAGGCCCGGTAGACGTGCGCCACGCCGCCAAGCCGACCGGCCAGCGACACCTGAGCGGCGGCGAACAGGCTCAGCACGTAAAGGCCGACGACGAGCAGCAGGACGAAATTGACGATTCGAAGCGCCACGATCGTTTGCATACAGTTCGGCAGGTAGGCGTCAAATCGGCCCAGAGACCAGCGGGGTTTGGCGCCCGATGCGGTCGTCGCACCGGGGCAACACACGACACCGGCCTCGGCAGCCGGCTTGTCCGAGGCTTCCGGCTCCTCTTTGGCGGCCTGAAGGGCCTCGCTGGCCGATTCAGCGACGGCCTCGGCCCGTTCGGCGGGAGCGGCTTCGTCGGCAGCCGCCTCGGCACCGGTCACGGCGACCGCCGCGAGCGATTCGACGGTGGCGGAGGGGGCCATGGCCGGCTTATCGGCCACGGGGCACATCACCGGCATGGGGCGGCCCGTCGTAGGGCAGACCACCGCACCGCAATCGGACTTGTCGATGTAGCCGAAGTGATTGGCCCAGAAGGCCAGTTGCAGGATGAGCAGACACACCAGGGCGATCACGAACAGGAAGTTCTTCCTGCACTTGAGCACGCTGACGGCCTCAAGACAGTCGGTGGTGTCCACGATGTCCATCTTCTTATTATCCAACTGATTCATCAATCACTCTCCCGATACACAACAACGCCCGCGTTGCTGGTCCCGATCCGGGGTCCTGGGGGACGTGCGGGCACCGGCCTGTTTGGGCCTCGTGCCCCTGGGCAAGATGTACGACCGCGCGGTTTCACGACCGCTCAGTCCGCAAGTATGTCAAAGACATTGTACAACACTTGAACGGTCGATTCAAGGTCTTTCTGGGTGTGGGCCAGGCTCACGAACAGGGCCTCAAAGGCGCTGGGGGCGATATACACGCCCCGGTCCAGAAGGGCCGCGAAGAACCGCTTGAAACGTCCGATATTCGTGGCCTGAACGTCGTCGAAATTGCGAACAGGCCGGTCGGTGAAGAAGCAGCCCAGCAACGAGCCCGCGCGATAGACCTGAACGGGTACGCCCGCACGGGCAGCGGCTTTTTCAAGCCCCTCCTGCAAAAACCGGCCCTTGGCGTCCAATTCGCGGTAGGCCTCGTCGGTCAGCAAGTCGAGCGTCGCGTTGGCCGCGGCGGTCGCCAAGGGGTTGCCGCTGAGGGTCCCGGCCTGGTAGACGCCCCCGAGCGGGGCCAGCCGATCCATGATCTCGGCCCGGCCACCCACCGCCGCGGCGGGCAGCCCCCCGCCGATGATCTTGCCCAGGCAGGTCAGGTCGGCCCGGATGTCAAAGAGCTCCTGGGCGCCGCCGCGGGCCACGCGAAAGCCCGTGATGACCTCATCGAAGACCAGCAGCGCACCCTGTTGGTCGCACAAGCGGCGCAGGGATTTCAGATAATCGGGATCGGGCGGCACGAGCCCCATATTCGCGGCGATGGGCTCGACCAGGACCGCGGCGACGCGGTCGCGGTGCTTGTCCAGCGCGGCGGCGACGGCCCCTGCATCGTTGTAGGGCACGGCCAGCGTCATCGCCGCCAGGTCCGCCGGCACGCCCGGGCTGGAGGGCACGCCCCCCTCGGCCAGGCCCGATCCGGCGGCGACCAGCAGGCTGTCGCTGTGGCCGTGGTAGCAGCCGATCATCTTGATAATCAGGTCCCGCCCCGTGAACGCGCGGGCCAGCCGCACGGCGGTCATGACGGCCTCGGTGCCGCTGCTGACCAGCCGGACCTTTTCGATGGAGGGAAACGCGGCGACGATCCGCTCGGCCAGCTCCGTCTCGGCCATCGTGGGCGCGCCGAAGCTGGTGCCGCGGGCGGCGGCCTCCTGCACGGCCCGGACCACCGCGGGGTGGGCATGGCCGAGGATCAGCGGGCCCCACGAGCCCACGTAGTCGATGTATTCGTTGCCGTCGAGGTCCACGATCCGGCTGCCGTGGGCACGGGCGATGAAGATCGGATCGACGTCCACGCCACCGAACGCGCGGACGGGGGAATTGACGCCGCCGGGCACCACGGCCCGGGCCCGGCGAAACGCCTCTTGCGAACGGCTCAACCGCATGCGGTCGGTCATGGGGCACCTTTCCATCTCGTGTCGTTGGATACGGAGGGCTATCAGTCCGCTGAAAAACGCACAATGTACAATACCGCCCATGCTTGTCATTCCCGCGAAAGTCGACGACGCGCCTTGGCGGGCGGGAATCCACGTTTTGCGGGCAGAGACACACGACACGTTGAGCGTGGACCCCGGATCAAGCCCGGGGTGACACCTTTTTCAACAGGCTGCTATAATACCCACGCCGGGGGCTCATGGCCAGCCCGGTGTGGTTCCGAGGTGCACGACGGAGGCGATGGACATTGAGCACGACGACGGTGACGGAGCTTCGGCGGCGGACCCTGGTTAAGTCGATTGTCTGGCGGCTGATCGGGGTGGTGTGGACGTGGGTCGGGGCCTATCTGATTGTGTTGATCGTTCCGGCGAAGGCCCGCAACGCCCCGGTCATCGCCACGCTGGTGGTGGCGTATCATCACTCGACCCGCATGGTCATGTATTACGCCTACGAGCGGTATTGGGCGGGGATCTCCTGGGGCAAGTACGATCCGCGGGCCGAGGCGTTTTGCCCCATGTCGCGGCGGGATAAGCTCCTCTGGACGCTGGGGACGGCCATCGCGGTGCTGGCGATCTTCCTGTTGATCGTCTACGTCGGCCCGCTTATCAAGCGCTAGATTTCAGCATGGGTCTAGCGCCTGCAGCCCTCCGAGGAATCAATCCGCACCACATCCTCGGCCTGTAGTCCACGCTCCGTTTCGACAACATCACACTCCACCTGCTCGCCCGGGCGAAGGTAGCGGTCGATGGTTCCTTTAATGGCCGTATAGTGAACGAAGACATCCTTGTCAAACCCCTCCACAGCGACAAAGCCAAAACCACGCTCACAGTTGAAATACGTGACTCGCCCACGGGGGCGAGCGCCAACACCGGGCACAAGGTGGGTCGTAAAACTACGCAACCTCTTGGCCAGGTACTTATTCCCCGCAAACGTCTGCATTGCATTGTCGATGCTTGCGATGGCCCGTTTGGCGTGGTCTAGCAACCTCGTGTCATCCCACAAGACGGTGCAAATATCCTCGCAGTACTTGTCCATGGCGTTGCTTGTCATGGCCGGCATTTTCGTGCCTCCGGCGGTCATGCGTATCAGCATCATCATGTGATACCGGAACTTTCGGCACCGCAACGGCAGCTTCCGCTGCCGAAAGAGGTCTGCCACCCGCACCAAGCAGTACGCGGCAGTGTAATAGGGGAATGGCCGATGATCATGCTGAAACATCCGCCCGCGAGTAGCTGTCAGTATCTCACCGTAGTAGCGAGGCGTGCTGTGCGGTTCGTCGAGGAACATCGCAAGGAACGCCTTGCACTGCATTGCCAGCGATACGATCGCGCGTTCGGGGATTGGCAGCGACTGGTACTGCTTAGAGCGTCGCTCGTAATAAAGTCGCTTACTCGCATCTTTCGCAAACGAGGCATAGAACTCCTCCAGCGTTCGATGGAAGGGTGTCAGTGATTCGAACGCCTCAACCTTGACCTCCGTCTGCCGATTGGTCGCTCGGATGACACGGTTGGTAACCTCACCATCGTCGGTAACGACCAGTTTTACGGGCAGGTATACGCCGGCATCTACACGCTCCCGGTTTCGATAGATCACATGGCTCGTCTGACAACCGTTGACTATCTGATAATCAGTGACGCGGAATTTCGCGCCGACTTTATTGATGGATCGCGCGACAATTGTCACGCCATTGTTGAGAAGTACGAAATGTCCGCTGCTGCCCACATCATCGAAGGTTGCGGCAATCTCGCGATTGACCGGATTGTCGCCTTGGAAATCCCGAACATTGTCATAGAACAGGCCCCGCCGGATGTCACCGTTTTCGTCAGTAATCAGTCGCAAGTAGTCCTGGCACGGGAGTATACCTAGGTATGCCTCCGTGACTCCGGCAATTTGGGGAAGAATCGTGTGTTTGTCGAAGAGAATCTCGCATTCGACCTTGTTGCGCAGCGTTCGGTAAAGGGTCTTCAGCCTGTCGGCATCTATGGGGTTGAAGGTGACAGAGGAGAATAGATGGGTCGCTTCAAGTTCGGTCATCTCGCGATTAACTCGTGCCATCAGGTTCGCGTCTTCATGCCACTCGCCGGCTGCGGCGTAGTACAGCGCACACAGCGGCGACCTATTCATTTCGATGCTGAGCTTGTAGATGTAATCCTTCAGATCGCGGAACGCAGAGATCGCCGAATTCGTGCGCGCCTGCGGTTTCTCGGAGAAAAACTCCTTGACCCCAAATAGGAAGGTGCCCATTTCCGCCGCGCGGAAATGAGCACCCGACTTCGATTGAATGAAAATAAACTCAACGTCCATGCGCCCAACGCGATCTCGGAAGTAGTCCACATCCTCCGGTGACGAGACGATATGACCATTGACCAGAACAGCTACACCGTCAACTCCAGTATCCCCCTCGCCCTCGGTTGACAAGTCTTCAATGTCAAAGCCATCCGAGGTAGCTCGTGAAACAATGCAGTAGTTCACGAAGTGATGGAACTTATCGGCGGGGGGCAGGCTAGTGAAGCCCTGTTTGGCCGCGAAGTCTTCCACGTAACTTGTGAGAATCTTGTCCATATTTCAACCTCCTTTCGAGCCCGTTTCGCAGGTGGCGTGCATAACCATGTCGGTATAATGTCAGACAGCACACTCATAACCCGATATATTTAGCCTTGGAAGCTTGGAATCCCGGCGACAACCGCCTGTTGTTGCCATCCCAATTGCCTCGCTCAACCGAATTACGGCTTGCTACACGAAAGGACCACACACGGTACAACATGGCTCATTCTTTCCGTTCATTCGGCTACTGTCAAGCTTCTCGGCCCGGGCCGAGTTGCTACAGTGATCTTCCGTACGGCCCCGATTGTCCACTTTCTTATACTCGCACTCTTCATCGGCAGCAAGGACGCCTGCACGGTACCGCGCGGGGGTTAGCCGGTCAAGTCGGTCGGGAGAATAAGAATTGCCTGTTGGAAGGAGGCGGATGCGGGGTCGCTGCGCGACGCTGAAAGAACAGATTCCTCGATCCGCCTACGGCGG
>NPIE01000520.1_pt1 | contig 58036 bp, 53 predicted proteins | sample 8637661 | NCBI WGS metagenome assembly NPIE01 (sample SAMN07420842, study PRJNA396082) | bioreactor metagenome | isolation source: sample BA12 brine-fed electro-methanogenic bioreactor BA | place: Japan: Kochi | collected 2016-12-09 | reverse complement strand
TCTGAAGTTCTTATAGGAATATAGATACTTTTATTATATAAGGATTATATTCTCGTTAACCCGGGGCATCCCTCCATTAGTAAATGTCCTGGCCAACTCTTATTTAAGATTAATACTTTCACTATGACGTTATTATTGGCAAATAAAAAAAAAAGAAGTTAAATCTAATAAAAAAAAATCAGAAAAATTACTCTGAAATCAGTTTCACATCACCATAGAGTAATTCGCCCACTTTTTCCAGGGTAGACAATCCTTTGGCTTCTTCTTTTAAAAGTGGGAGTTCAGCCACCAGTTGCCCCTGGAATTTTTCATGGATTTGTTTGAGTCTTTTTTGTTGAAGGGTCCGTCTGGCCTGACAGAATTCACAATCAGTTTCTTCAGGTAGTATTTGATTTACAATAACCCCGTCCGAGTAGATGTTATATTTTTTCAGTGCCTCCATAGCCCTTTCAGATTCATAGATGGACATTTCTTCCGGAATAACCACCATTTTAAAAGAAGTCCTTTCTGGATCAGCCATAACCGCCCTTGCTTCCCTAATTTTCTTCTTGGTTACTTCCATATCTTCTAGAGCCCGGTCCTCTTCTTCTTCATCACCCATAAAGGGCATGATATTTTTAAAGGCCTTGGCCATACTGCCCACCTGTTTTCTGATTTTAATCATTTTACCTACCCAGGAATCCATAATCTCTGGAAAAGATAGTAAACGCAGAGTGTGTCCGGTAGGTGCTGTATCAAAAATCACAATGTCATATTCATCAGTGGTCATGTACTGTAAGAACTTATCAAAGGCAGCGGCTTCATCTATACCAGGGGACATGGAAGCCATGTCCATCTGATCCTGAAGCATGTCCATTCCCATTCCAGGATTTGCAGCAGCCTGTTCCTTCATTTTGACCTGATAGTCTTCCATTGCCACTTCAGGGTCAATCTCCACCGCATGAAGGTTTTCCATTATCGGGGTGGGCAGGTGTCCAATTGGTTTTTCCAGAGAATCCGCCAGGGAGTGAGCCGGATCAGTAGATATGACCAGAGTTTTTTTGCCTTGTTTAGCCATCCATAAGGCAGTAGCAGCTGAAACAGTAGTTTTACCTACTCCTCCCTTTCCTCCCACAAATACAAAAGTGGTTTTTCCCTTATTAAATTTAAAAAGATCTTTAAATGCCATTATATTCCTCCTAAATTTCTATTAAGTTGAATAATTTAGAATAAACTTTTATTTATCATCAGTTGATAAAAAGTTATATCTGACTATATTATCCTTACTTTTAAACTTATCTTATATAAAGAGTATAATTTAATAGCAGAATATTAAATCCTATTTTTAATAGGGAGACCATAAAATAAAAATGAGGGTAGTCATACTTAAAATGATTTTGATAAAAAAAGGGGATGCTTAATGAATCAGGGAGATATTAAAATTCCACAGCTGGAGGGAAAGCCCGCCATTAAAAAATTAGAAGGATTTATTAAAGATAAGGTGAAATTATCTGGTTCTTCCGGAGTTGTTCTGGGACTGAGTGGTGGAATTGACTCTGCAGTAGTGGCTTTTCTATGTCAACAGGCTTTGGGTCCATCTAAAGTACTGGGACTCCTCCTGCCCAGTAAAACCAACACAGCTCAGGATTTAGAGCATGGTCAACAGGTGGCAGAGATACTTAAAATAGAATCTGAAGTGATTAACATAGACCCCTTAATAGAAAAGTTCCCTCTTTTATGCCATCACCCTCCTGATGAAATGACTCTGGCCAATTTAAAACCCAGGATCAGAATGATGGTTTTATATTACCACGCCAATTCATTAAATAGGATGGTAGTAGGGACTGGAAATCGAAGTGAGCTCATGATGGGTTACTTCACTAAATTCGGAGATGGAGGAGCAGATATTTTACCTTTAGGAGACCTTTACAAAACCCAGGTATGGGAAATTGCCCGACTGCTGGGTGTTCCCCGGGAAATAATTGACAAATCTCCTTCTGCCGGTCTGTGGCCGGGCCAAACTGATGAAAAAGAACTGGGAATAGATTATATAACTTTGGATAAGATTCTGCATCTAATGTTTGATGAAAGTTTATCCCCTGATTTAATAGCTCAAAAAATGGATTTACCACTTCAGGAGATAAAAAGAATAAAAAAAAGGGTCAATTTATCTAATCATAAAATAAATCTCCCTGAAATTCCTCTTATTCGATAAAATTAATGAATTAAATGAGGATAACCCTGAAAAAAATAAGGAGGCAGCCCATGTTTGCCATAGTTTACATTACCACCTCCAGTAAGGAAGAGTCAACCAGAATTGGTAAAAAATTGGTCCAGGAACGACTCTCCGGATGTGTCAATATTCCGAATGATGTGAAATCATTCTACTACTGGGAGGGAAATATAGAGGAAGATACAGAATCTGTACTGCTGGTTAAAACTAAAACTAGTAAAGTGGAAAAAATCATAAAAAGGGTAAAAGAATTGCATAGCTATGAAAATCCATGCATAGTGGCTCTTCCCATAATAAATGGTTCCCCTGAATATTTAAACTGGTTAAATGAGGAAATGGAAAGAGATTCTAATTAAATAAAAAAAATATATTTATCAATTTTTTCTAAGTTGAGTAGTTAATCTTTTAATTCCCTGAATTTATAAATTAATTTTAACCTAAAATACAATTATATTAAAATTTTATTTATCATTCAAGTAATGGTGACGGTGATTTTATTGAAAAGTAATGTGGAGAGTAAATGGCAGGAAAGATGGAAGAAATCTAAAATATTTCATTCCAATCCCGATGAAAGGGAGAAATTATTTTTAACAGTAGCTTACCCTTATCCCAGTGGAGCTATGCATATTGGGCATGGCCGAACCTACACAGTACCAGATGTATATGCTCGTTTTAAAAGAATGCAGGGTTATAATGTATTATTTCCCATGGGATGGCATGTTACCGGGGCCCCGGTTATAGGGATAGCCCGGCGAATACAACGGCAGGACCCCTGGACCCTGGATATCTATAAAAACATCCATAAAGTTCCAGAAGAGGAACTAAAAAAATTCACCAATCCTGAATATATTGTAGAGTACTTCAGCAGTGAATACCACCAGGTTATGGAAAAAATGGGTTACTCCATTGATTGGAGAAGGGAATTTAGAACCACTGATCCGGCTTATAAAAAATTTATTGAATGGCAAATTCGTCAGCTCAAAAGTAAGGGAAGGGTACGGAGGGGGGCCCACCCGGTAAAATATTGTGGAGAATGTGAAAACCCGGTGGGGGATCACGACCTTCTGGAAGGGGAAGGTGTGAGCATAAATGAATTAACCCTCCTTAAATTTGAAATAGATGGATTTTATCTGGTTCCTGCAACCTTTCGCCCGGAGACAATTTATGGTGCTACCAATCTCTGGTTAAATCCCGAATCAAATTATGTGAAGGTTATGGCAGATGGTGAAAAATGGTTAATCAGTAAAGAGGCTTATGATAACCTTTCCCACCAGAAAAATGTGGAAATATTGGAAGAAGTAGATCCCCGCCCTCTGATTGGGCGGATGGTGAAGAATATTGTTACTGGTGAAGAACACCCTATCTTACCTGCCAGCTTTGTTGATCCCGAATATGGTAGTGGGGTTGTTTTTTCAGTTCCAGGTCATGCTCCTGCAGATTACATGGCACTGCATGATTTGAAAAATAATTCTGAACTTTTAAAGGAATATCAACTGGAGGAAATTGTAAAAAACCTCCAGCCCATCAATGTAATCACCTTAAAAGGCTATGGAAAATTCCCTGCCCAGGAAATTATTGAAAAAATGGGAATTAAAAATCAGGAAGATCCCCACCTGCAGGAAGCCACCAATGAACTCTACAAACAGGAACACACCAGAGGAGTAATGAGCGAACATATACCAATTTACAGTGGTCAGAAAGTTTCCCTGATCCGGGAAACCATCAGTTCCAGTTTAAAGGAAGAGAAAAAGGCCAGTTTAATGTATGATTTTGCTGAAAGACCAGTTATATGCCGATGCGGCAATCGCTGCGTGGTTAAAATAATGGAAGACCAGTGGTTTATCACTTATTCTGATGAGGAATGGAAAGAAAGCACCCGGAATGCTCTGGAAAAAATGAAAATAATACCTTCAGAAGTGAGGGCTAATTTCAATTATTATATAGGATGGTTACATGACTGGGCATGTTCTCGTAGAATAGGACTGGGTACCAGGATTCCCTGGGATCCTCAGTGGATTATAGAGCCTTTAACTGATTCCACCATTTACATGTCTTATTATACCATAGCCAGATATCTCAATAAAATGAATCCAGATGACCTTAATGATGAATTCTTCTCCCATGTATTTTTAGATGAGCCGGGCCCGGTTAAAGTTGAACAAAGTCTTTTAAAGGAGATAAAAGATGAATTCAACTACTACTATCCTCTGGACTGGAGGCTTTCGGCAAAGGATCTTATTGGAAATCACCTTACCTTCCATATATTCCACCATACGGCCATTTTCCCGGAAGATAAAAGGCCTCAGGGAATAGTGGTATTTGGAATGGGGCTTCTGGAAGGAAATAAAATGTCTTCCTCTAAAGGGAATGTGGTTCTCCTGGAAGATGCCCTCACCCGGCACGGTGCTGATGTGGTAAGGCTCTTTTTAATGTCTTCAGCTGAGCCCTGGCAGGACTTTGACTGGAGGGAAAAGGAAGTAAAAGGAACAAAAAGAAGGCTGGAATGGTTTGTGGAATTTGCTAAAAAAGTAAACACCCTGCACCAGGAATCCCTGCTGCTTAAGGACGTGGGAAATAAATCTTCCCTTCCCCTGGAAAGTTTTATTAATAAATGGATGTTAGGTCAGCTCCATCTAAGAATAAAAGATGCTACTGAAGCTTTAGAAGGATTCCAGACCAGAAAAGCAGTTCAAGATTCCCTATTCCTTTTAAAAAAGGATGTAGACCATTACTTCCACCGGATACATTCTTATCAGGATGATCAAAAGTATCAGGAAGAAATTTCTCAGGTATTATCCCTGGTCCTGGAATCATGGATACGTCTTCTATCGCCATTTATACCTTATACTTGCGAAGAGCTCTGGGAAAAATATGGTGGAGAGGGATTGGTATCCGAAGCCCCCTGGCCAGTATATGATCCTGGTTTCATAGATGAAAAAATTCAAAAAGCCGAGGAGATTATTCAGGACCTGGTTCATGACATAACCGAGATTAAAAAGATAGTGAATGTGGATCCTGAAAAGATACATATCTATCTGGCCCCTTCATGGAAATGGAAAGTTTTTGATATAGCAAGAGAAGTAGGTAGGCCAGATATTGGCCGTATTATGGGACAAACTATCCAGAAAAATTTGCATGATGATAAAAAAGAAATAGCTGAATTTGCCCAAAAAATAACTAGAGAAATGACCAGGGTGCATTACGTAGGCCATCTGGAGGAATATGAGATACTATCTCATGCCCGGGATTATCTTCAAAAGGAAACTAAAGCAGAGATAATAATCCATCAGGATGCAGATTACGATCCAGAAAACAAAGCCCGTAATGCCATGCCTTATAAACCAGCTATTTTCCTGGAATAGAATTCCTAATATTCTATTCCTTTTTTTAAAGCTAATGATATTAATTCTCATGAAAAAAAGTGATTAAAATGACATTAAGAAATATTATAGCGATTTATTCTATTTTTATTGGTAGTTTGATGATAGTAATGTGGACCTTTTTTCTCTTATCAGGTATGGTGCCTGAGTTTACTACCCGCGCCGCAGAAATCGTTTTGCATCTTATAGCGGAATTTTCAACTGCTATTCTACTTACAATTGCCGGCATAAGTCTTTTATATAAAAAAAGATCCGGTTACAACCTTAATCTCATTGGATTGGGCATGTTAATTTACACCCTGATTTTAAGTCCGGGTTACTATATCCAAAAAGAGGAATGGTTTATGGTGAGTTTTTTTGCTCTTTTACTGATTTTAAGTATTATATTTTTAGTAATCAGCCTGAAAAAAGAATATGAAATAAAATTAGAAAGATTATCCTCCCCTTAATCTATATAGTAATATTTAATCCAGGGCCTATTAATGATTAAGGCCTTATAATATGATTTTCCAGGACACCTATATCCTCCACCCCGGTTTCAATCCGGTCCCCTGGTTGCAGGGAACCCACCCCTGGTGGGGTGCCCGTGGCAATAATATCTCCCGGATTAAGAGTCATGATATGAGATATGAATTCCAGGAGTTCTTCCACCTCAAATATCATGTTTTTAGTATTAGAGTCCTGTTTAATTTCTCCATTAAGCTTTAAGAATATATTTTGATTATCAGGATTCATTTGAGTTTCAATAACCGGACCAATCGGGGCGAAAGTATCAAAACTCTTAGCACGGGTCCATTGCCCGTCTTTTTTTTGCAGATCCCGGGCAGTCACATCATTAAGGATGGTGTATCCCCCTATAAATTCCCGGGCATTATTTTCCTTTATATTTTTTGCTTTTTTGGAAATGATTAATCCCATTTCTGCCTCATAATCAACCTGATGTGAAGAATAAGGATAGATAATAGGATCCTGATGCCCGATAATAGTAGTGGGTGGTTTTAGAAAGATTACAGGTTCTTCAGGCAGATCCATGTTGAGTTCAGCAGCATGGTCCTGGTAATTTAGACCCACACACACCACCTTGGAAGGTAAAACCGGGGCTTTAATTTTAATATTTTCTAAAGGATAAGAACTATTTTTTTTAAATTCATCAATGTTTTTAACATTAAGTGCTTCTACAACAGAACAACTCAGTTCTATAATATTAAAATCCTCAATTAAACCTGTTTTTTCTTTTCCATCTACTGTAAATCGCATAATCTTCATAGTTAATCCCCGGTGCCTTTTGTTTTATTTAGAACAGTGGAATTAATAAAATTAACAGTTCATTTAACCAGTATGGGTCCTCCATAATATCTTTTTTAAGACCCTGTATTTTCAATAAAGTAATCTGGTTTATTCATAGCGCAGTGCCTCGGTTGGTGCTAGTCTGCTGGCCCGATAAGCAGGATAAATACCTCCAATTATTCCTACCAGGAATGCTATTCCTAAAGCCCGGGCAAATAGTTCCAGAGAATATGCTGGCTGGATTATACCCTGGGTTTCGGTAGTGAGGGATAAAAGCAGTTCCACCCCAACAATTCCCACCACAATACCAACCAGAGCAGCCAAAAGGGTGATTACTATGGATTCACCTAAAATCATGCCTAATATTCTTCTACTTCTCCATCCCACCGCTTTTAAGACCCCGATTTCCCGGGTTCTTTCATAAACAGACATTATCATGGTGTTTATAACTCCCACCCCCCCTATAACTATGGCCAGTAATGATATGGCCCAGGTGGCAGTATCGATAAAGCTTAATCCCTGATTAATCCTTCCTATTTGATCAGCAGCAGAAGTGGTGGCCAGTTCATCAGGATAGACCTCTTCAATATCATTTCCTACCTGAGTGGTGTTGGCATTTTCATTTATCTTAACCAGTATTATACTGACCTTATCTTCAGTATTGGTTAATTCCTGAAGTTTACTTAAGGAAAGGTATGCTCCAGCATCGGTGATGATATTTCCTGTTTCGAAAATCCCGGTGATTTTAAAATCCTCATTGAAGATTTTTATTGAATCACCCACAGTTTTATTGAGGTTCTGAGAAGCGGTTTTACCTATAATTATTTCATTAGCATCTCCTTCTGAAAAATAATCCCCTTCAATACTTTCAATACCTGCCAGATTAAGTTTACTGACTTCCATACCATTAACTATAAATCCACCAGGGCCAAAGGAACTGGAACCATTTTCCAGACGAACACTGGTCCGGAGAACCCCGGCTGTATCCTGAATCCCAGTTATATTTCGAATATCAATGATGCGTTCTTTTTCAACATTTCCTGCCAGAAAGCCATCCGTACCTGCCTGTATTACAGTTATTTCAGCCCCACCTGCTTTAAGAGTGCTTTCGGTTGATTCCTTAAGTCCCCCGGTAACAAGCCCCAGAGCCACTATGGTGGCAATGCCTATGGCAATGCCGATTATGGCCAGGGAAGTTCTGGTTTTATTTCTAAATGGATTTTTTATAATCAATCCAATATAATTCATAATTAATTCTCCTTCAGGCTAATTTTAAATTTTTATAATTTTAAGCTATGTTTAAATTTGGCTGGAAAAGGGATAAGTAATTATTCAACCAATTGTTACAGATTAGACAAATAATTGAAAAATATCTACTAATAAATAGATAGGAGAATAAACTAAAATCAAAATTAAATATCCTGCTGCCATGCATATCTAAAAAAAGGGTCATATAAGTTTTTTATGGTATTTAATCTTCTAGCTTATATTTAATTACTTTTTTACCACTTGAAACATGGCAAAGAAAAATTAAATTATCCTTTCAATAGGCATGACCAGTATATCCCGGGCCCCTACTTTTTTCAGGCGGTTTACCAGATTAAAAACTTCTTCTTCACCTACCACAGCATGTACGGCCACCATATTCTCACTGGATAAAACCTGGGAAACGGTGGGACCGGTCATTCCCGGCATGGCCTGTTTAACCTCTTCCAGCTTGTTTTTTTCCACATTTAGCATGACCAGTTTTCTACCCTCAGCATCCATAACTCCCCTTATACCGGTGCGCACTTCCTCCATGATTTTATTCTTATCCTTATAACTGTGGTGATTGGCCACCAGTTTAACTGAACTTTCAAGTATGGTGTCCACAATTTTAAGATGATTCATTTTTAAGGTGGTGCCGGTGCTGGTTAAATCCGCAATCAAATCGGCCACACCAATAAATGGTGCTATTTCCGTGGAACCACTCAGTTCCACTATTTTAGCATTTACACCATTTTCCTGGAGATAACGATAGGTAAGATTGGGAAACTCAGTGGCCACCACCATACCATCTTTTACATCATTAAGATTAGTTATAGAGGATTCTTCTGGAGAAGCCAATACCAGGCTGGCCTTTCCAAAATTCAGATCTTCTAAGATTTTAACCCGGTTTCCCTTCTCCTGAATGAGGTCCAGTCCGGTGATTCCCATATCAGCTGCCCCGTCAGCTACAAATTCTGGTATATCCGCAGCACGGGTGAACATTACACTGATATCCGGATGATGAGTATCTGAAAAAAGCTTCCTATTAACTGTATCTTTTAAACCGATTCCGGCTTTGCCTAAAAGTTTAACCACCGGATCGCTTATTCTTCCTTTAGAGGGAATGGCAATTCTAATCTTCATTTTTATACTCCAGATAGTTTATTACCTGATGATGATAATCTTTATTTATAGTTATATCTATTCAAGGTCTATTCTTATCTTCGATGTATATACATTGTAGCCCCCACATATTAGACCTTTTAAGTAAGATGGTAGAAGGTGGTGACCATGGAAAGTAACAGTATTCTGATTGAAAATACCCTGATTTTAGATGGGGAGAAAATGGAAAAGGGATCAATTTTAATTGAAAATGATAAAATAAGAGAATTATCAAAGGACATCAATAAAAAAGAAGCAGACAAAGTTATTGATGGTTCTAAAAAAATATTAATACCTGGCATGGTGAATACCCACACCCACCTTTCCATGACACTTTTAAGGGGTCTGGCCGATGATTTGAACCTTGATACTTGGTTGAATGATCATATATGGCCTATGGAAGCTAATTTAAATGAAGATTACTGTTATGCCGGTGCCCTTTTAGGTTGTATGGAAATGATAAAGTCCGGTACCACCACCTTCAATGATATGTATTTCTATATGGAGGATGTAGCCCGGGCAGTGGAAGAATCCGGTCTGCGCTGCATCTTATCCCATGGAATGATTGATTTAGGTGATGCCCATAAGCGAAAAGAAGAATTTAAAAAAACACATCATCTGATTGAAAAATGTCATAACAGCGCCAGTGGAAGAATCCGGGCGGCTTATGGTCCTCATTCACCCTATACCTGTTCTGAAGAACTGCTTAAACAGGTCCGGGAGGAAGCCACTAAAAAAGGCATTTCCATACATATTCATGTTGGTGAAACCCGGACCGAAGTTCAACAAGTTACAGATGCCCAGGGTAAAAGACCTTTTGAATATCTGGATGAAATAGGATTTTTAAAAGAAGATGTTCTGGCAGCCCATGGGGTGTGGCTTTCTTCTGAGGAAATAAATATTATCAAAAAAAGAAAGGTGAATTTATCCCACAATCCAGCCAGTAATATGAAATTAGCTTCAGGAGTATCCCCAGTGGATCAATTAATTAAAAATGAAGTGGTGGTGGGACTGGGAACTGACGGTGCTGCTTCTAATAATAATCTGGATATGTTAGAAGAGATGAAGCTGGCGGCTCTCTTGCAGAAAGCCCATACTTTAGATCCCACTTCCCTCCCGGCAGAAAAAGTATTCCAGATGGCCACCATACAGGGTGCCTCTGCTTTGGGGATGGAAAAGGAAATAGGAACCATTAAGGAAGGTAAAAAAGCCGATCTGGCGATTATTAATATTAAAACCTCACATTTAACTCCTTTCAGGCACCCTTTATCCCACCTGGTGTACTCTGCCCAGGGTGGTGATGTGGATACCGTTATCTGTAATGGTAACATTCTCATGGAAAACCGAAATCTTCAGTTTATAAAAGAAAATCAGGTTCTGGAGCTGGCTGAAAACGCAGCTGAAGAAATGCTTTCCAAAAATTAGCAGGTTTATAACATGATTTTATTGCTTTTTGATATTGATAAAACCCTGATTGATCGTTCCGAGTGCCATCACCGTGCCTTTAGTCATGCCTTCCAGGAAGTCTTTCAGGTGAACACAGATATTGATATTATCAATTACCATGGGAAAACTGACCCCCAGATAACCTGTGAAGTTTTAAAAAAAGAGGGTCTTGATGAAAATCTTATAAAAAAGAAATTAGATGAATTTAAAGAGATATTATCCTCTTATTTTATTTTAAATGTTAAAGACGACCATATTATGGTGCTGGAGGGAGTAAGGGATTTATTGACTGAACTGGAAAGTCAGGGCATATTACTAGGATTAATCACCGGTAACCTGGAATCAATTGCCCGGGCAAAACTAAAACAGGTGGACCTGGATAAATATTTCAAATTAGGTGGTTTTGGAAGTGATAATTACCACCGGCCATATCTGGTATCTACTGCCCTGAAAAGAGCCAGCCGAAAATATAATTTTAGCCCGGATAATTCCCCTGCTTTTGTGATTGGAGATACCCCCCGGGATATAAAGGCTGGTTTAAAAAACAAAACTGGTACCATCGGAGTATCCACCGGAATATATTCCCCCCAGGAACTGAAAGATTCTGGAGCGGATTTTGTACTGGAAAGTTTAGAATATAAAAAAGAATTTATGAGGTTTATAAAATCCAGATGACTATTTCTAACGATTAGTGAAGCTGAATCCCTTATTTTTATTTAAAATAATGCTCTTTTTGTAATCATCCATCATTTCCGGGAAGTCTTCGCGGAAATGGGAACCCCTACTTTCTTTACGGAGTAAAGCAGATTTAGTGACTAATTTAGCTATTTGCACCATGTTTTCTGCTTCCAGGGCCTGTTGCAGGTAAACATTATAGCGGGATCCGTCTGGAACATTCATGCGCTTCAGGCGAGTTTCCAGATTATTTAAAACTTTCAGTGCATTTTTTAAGCCGTCTTCATTACGTATAATGGCCACGTGATCCCACATGGTGGATTGGAGTTCCTTTTTAATTTGATGGGGAGGAATATCCCCTTCTTTCTGGATTTCATATAAATGGTTTTTAATTGTGTTAACATGATGCAGGTCCATTTTAAGTGAGGATTTTAAGGCATTTAAAGCAGCAGCTTTTCCAGCTCTTTTTCCAAAAACTTGAGTATCTGCCAGGGCATTTCCTCCTAAGCGGTTAGCACCGTGTATTCCCCCGCATACCTCCCCTGCAGCAAATAAATTGGGGATTGTACTTCTTCCCCATTTATCAATCTTGATTCCACCCATGAAGTGGTGGGCGGTGGGGGCAACTTCCATGGGTTCCTGGCGTATGTCCACTCCCACATCTAAAAATTGGAGTAGCATGGTCTCCAGTTTATCCTGGATACTTTTTGCCGGGAGATGGGTTACATCAAGATAAACCCCTCCATTTTCCGTGCCTCTTCCTTCCCGGATTTCATTATAAATAGCCCGGGCTACTACATCCCGGGTGGCCAGTTCCATCCTATCATCATAGTTTCCCATGAAACGTTCTTTTTTGTTGTTGAGTAAAATACCCCCTTCACCCCGTACCGCTTCAGTTACCAGCACTCCCTTACGTGATTCAGGAAATACCATTCCTGTGGGGTGGAATTGTACCTGTTCCATATCTATTAAATCTGCCCCTGCATTCCAGGCCAGGGCAAAACCATCCCCTCCTTTTTGCATAGTATTAGAGGTTACTGGATAAATCTGTCCTGCCCCGCCAGTGGCCAGTATGGTTGATCTGGCTTTGAATATGATTAATTTAGAATCCTTTAAAGAAAGGCCTACCGCACCCTGCACTTTGCTCCGGGCATCATCCAGTAAGAGAGAAATAACCATTATTTCATCCAGGGTGAGGATTTCCCGGCGGTATATCTCCTCTTTAAGAGCAGTTATGATTTCATGCCCGGTTCTATCTCCTTGAAAACAGGTACGGCGAAAACTTTGACCTCCAAATGGTCTTTGATCCAGCTCACCTGATTTTTGACGATCAAAAAGAGCCCCGTAATTTTCAAGATCCACCAGACGATCTGGAGATTCATCCACTAAAATACGGGCCAGTTCCGGATTATTAAGGTATCCTCCTCCTCGAAGTGTGTCCTGGTAGTGAATATCCAGGTTATCATCACAGTCCACAAAGGCAAAAGCAGCATTATAGCCTCCTTCAGCCATCCCAGTGCATCCTGATTTGAATGATAATCCCTTAGAAATTATTAAAGGTTCTAAATTATGGTCTGAGACTTCTATGGCTGCCCTACATCCAGCTCCTCCCGACCCAATAATAAGCACATCACATTCATATATTTTGCTTTCCATGTTTTGATAATTGATGATAATGGGTATTTAAATTTGTGATAGATGGTCCGATAAATCAAACTCAATTTAAAAATATAATGATATGAAAATCAATATAAAGATAATAAAACCAATTAATGTTCAAGTACATTAAAAAAATAGTGAACTCATATATTTTAGATTTAATTAAAAATCATGATGAACTCATAAGTAATTATTTCACTTTTTAATATTTAATAAAGAAATAATTTATTATAAGCATTAATACTGATTCTAAATTAAAATCCAGTTTGAGGGTGGAAATTTGAACAAAAAAAAGATTATTAAACTTTCTAAAAAAGATTTTGAAAAGGCCTGGGTTGAAAGTGGAAAACTTTTAAAAAAACCCCACCATGACCAGCAGTACCCCCGGTTGAGGCTCAGTACTGGCAAGTCTCACCTTTTATATGATACCATCGGAGAGATAAGGCAGGCCTATCTACGATTGGGTTTTAGTGAAATGATTAACCCGGTTTTTATTGAAGAAGATCATATTTATCAGCAGTTTGGACCAGAAGCTCCTGCGGTGCTGGACCGTTGTTTCTACCTGGCAGGGCTACCCCGGCCAGATATAGGATTGGGAATAGATAAAATAGAAAAAATTGAAAATCTGGGAGTGGAAGTGAATGAAGATCGTTTAAAGGATCTTCAAAAGGTATTCAGGGGATATAAAAAAGGGGAACTTTGTGGGGACGACCTGGTGCATGATGTATCTGCTTCCCTGGAAGTTGAAGACCATATCGGGTTACGGGTGCTGGAACATGTTTTCCCGGAAATTCAGCAGTTGAAACCCGTGGCTGGTAGAACCACCCTCCGATCCCATATGACTTCCGGATGGTTTATTTCACTTCAGAATATACATAATCGATCCAAATTACCCTTAAAATTATTTTCCATTGACCGGTGCTTTAGAAGAGAGCAAAAAGAAGATTCAAGTCATTTAATGACCTATCATTCTGCTTCCTGTGTTGTGGTGGATGATGAAATTTCTCTGGATATGGGAAAAGCTGTATCTGAAAGTTTGCTGGAATATTTTGGATTTAAAAAATTCAAGTATATTCCTGATGAGAAAAAATCCAAGTATTACATTCCAGGGACCCAGACCGAGGTTTATGGTTACCATCCCCTGCTTAAAGAGTGGGTGGAAATTGCTACCTTTGGATTGTACTCTCCCCTGGCCCTGGCCCGGTATGGAATTGAAGAAGAAGTAATGAACCTGGGTGTGGGGGCAGAACGTATGGCTATGGTGCTGCATCAGGAAAAGGATATCCGGGAAATGGTTTATCCCCAATTATACCGAAAATGGGAACTTTCTGATCGTGATCTGGCCACCATGCTCTTTATAAATTATTATCCTGCTACACAGGATGGTAAAAATCTTATGAACCTCATTCTGAAGGTATGGGATCAAAATGCATCTGCATCATCCCCCTGTGAATTTCGGGTATTTTCCGGAGAATTTTTAGGAAAAAATATCCAGGTGATTGCCCGGGAAGAGGAAGAAAACACCAGATTACTGGGCCCTGCTGCTAGAAACCAGGTATACATTTATCAGGGAAATATTGTGGGCATACCTCCTGAAGGACAGCTGGACAATCCTTTTATTAAAAAGGCGGTTGAAAAAGGGATATCTACCAGGATAAGTTACATGGAATCCCTGGCCGCCCAGGCAGCCTACCACATAGAAGAAATGGTGGTGGGAAATAGGGAGGAGATTAAAGTAAAAAGCACCATTGCCCGTTCGCTATCAGATATTAATCTCCTGCTGGATGAGGTGGCTTTAAATTACATCACTGGAAATAACAAACAAATTGATATCCGGGGCCCTATCTTCTCCACCATAGAAGCTCATCTGGAGAGATGATTATAAAATAATTTTTAGATAAGATGAAGAAATGAATAATTAAAAAAAGACATTAGAGAGGATATAGTTTTCAGGTCATCCCGGTAAGGGTCATTTAAATGTGAGTTAAATATAACATATTTTAATATCCTCACCGGTATATGATTATTTAAATAGTATGGGGTAATAAGTATAGTAATTTTAATTGGTTTAGAATTATAGTAATTCTTAAGATTTTATTACTGTTTAAGGATTAAGAGGAAGCTATTATGAAAATAAAAGGTCTTGTTACATCTGGATCGCAAAAAGGCATGTATTTCATGTCACAGGAAGTATATTCCTCCCAGTTTAAGGAAATATTAGGTTTTAATCCTTTTAAAGGAACTTTAAATATTTTAATTGATGAAGAAAATTTAGAAAATCTCCAGCCAGCTAAAGAACAGCAAACAGTGATGATTAATGGTTCTGATAAGTTTGGAGATGTTTTGTTGCTTAAAGCACGTCTGGAAGATAAGGTGGAAGGGGCGGTTATTTTTCCAGTAAAGACCCATCACCCGGAAGAATTTTTAGAATTCATTGCCCGAGATAATCTTAGAAAAACCCTGCATCTGCGGGATGGAGATGAAGTAAGCCTTATTTTCTAATAAAAATATTTTATCCTTTGAAAATCAACCTTTATTTAATTTGAAAACTTATCAAGTGATTATATGATTCAAAAAGCATTAGAAGCCTTAAGAAACGGAGAAATAGTTTTAGTTTTTGATAATGATAACCGGGAGCGGGAAACAGACATGATTGTTGCTGCGGAGTTTATGACCAGTGCCCATATGACCCGTATCCGGAATGATGCCGGGGGTCTGGTATGTGTACCTATTTCCTCAGAACACTCCCAAAAATTAGGTATACCTTTTATGACCGATATAATGGAAGTTGCTGCTGGAAAATATCCGGTTTTAAATGAATTGTCGCCAACTGACATCCCTTACGATGAGAAGTCTGCCTTTTCTATTACCCTGAATCATCGGGAAACATTCACCGGTATTACTGATAATGATCGGGCTTTCACCATCAAGGAACTGGCTAAGCTTTGTAAAAATGAAAATCAAGCAGATTTAGGTAAGTTATTCCGTGCACCTGGTCATGTAACCCTCCTCCGGGCGGCAGAAGGACATGTGCTTAAAAGAAAAGGCCATACTGAAATGAGTATTGCCCTTATGGAGATGGCTGGCCTCACCCCGGTGGCGGTTTGCTGTGAAATGATGGATGATGAAAATGGGGAATCTTTAAGTACTGCTGATGCCAGGAAATATGCCGAAAAACATAAGATGGTATTTTTAAATGGGGATGACGTTATAGAATCTTACAAGAAATATGTAAAAGATTAAGAGGGAATTAATATCCCCTCATATATAAACAATCTTAAAAACTTTAAATGATCTTTTAGTTAAATACTAAAAAATTGATAATTATGGAAATCTTAAGAGGGATGGTATGATGGAGAGGATTGGAACAGGCATAGATGGATTAGACGAGGCATTGGGAGGTTTTCCAGCAGGAAGATCCGTTCTTATAACCGGGGACGCTGGTTGTGGGAAAACAATATTTGGTTTGAGGTTTGCCAAAAGCAGCTGTGATATGGGTTATAGTACTGCTTATATTACTGCTGAAGAAGATTCCTATGATTTGCATGTGCAGGCTAATTCATTTGGTTGGAATACCCAGGAATTGGAAGAAAAAGGAATGCTCACCTTTATTGAATTAACCGGGATCCGGGCCAGAATAACTGAAGCAGAAATCAGTATGGATATGGATCCTATGAAGGGTAATTTTACCAAAATATTACATGACATACCTCCGGAAACGGAAGTGGTGATTATAGATAGTTTAGGAGGATATACTGCTAAGTTAACCCCTTATGATTTCCGTAACCAGTTTGATCTTTTGGTTTATGAATTAAAGCAAAGGGGAATTACCTCGGTGTTAATACTCGACTCGGCCACATCCCATGAATTCAATGAACTGGCCCTTTTTTCAGTTTATGGTGCTATAAAATTAGCCCGACGGGAAAACCCCTACACAGGACGTAGGGAGAGAGTGATGGACATTATAAAAATGAGGAGCACTAAAACCCCCACCCAGTTTTTATCCTATGGTATTGGCAGTAATGGTATCGAGATACACAATGATGGGGAAGATCTATTTGAAGAAGAAATAGAGGATTAGAATTTAAAAAAAGTTTTCAATATCTTCCCGGGTTAAGTAGCCGTTAAATTCAGGTTCATGGGCCATCATTAATATTTTATTAAGGTCCAGATGTTCTTCTACTGTTTTAAGTGCAGAAATACAAAATTCTTCTAGTTTTATTTCCACCTCCGGGGTGGTGCCCCTTTCTTTCATTTTGACTTTAGGTAAAGCCATTACCTGCCGGGTTCGGGTCTCTTTTTTAATATATTTTTGTACATGGTGGAAGATGTCCTGATTATAAACCCTGTTAAGGATTATTCCCGGGACTTTTATTCCCATTTTTTCTAAGAGCTTAACCTGAGACACCACATCCACTGCAGCAGTCTCTATTCCTCCTTTATTACACCCGGATACCATAATAACTGGAATATTAGCAGCAAGGGCAATTTCTGCCCCAGAGTATGGTATTTTTTCATTTAAAATCCCGGTGAAGACACCCATGACACCTTCTATAATAACCAGATCAAATTGATTCTTTTTTAAATTTTCCAGGGCTAAAGAAAGTTCCATCCAGCCCAGATGCCCTATTTTTATGGAGGAATATTTCTCCATTTTTCCCTTGGTGAGGTACAGGGCCGGTACTATATCCCGGATATCCGGTCCCACCTTCAAAATAGCTACTTTAAGTCCTTTTTTATATAAAGCGCCAACCAGGCCAGTGGATATGAATGTTTTACCAGAATCTGATCCGGTGCTGGCAATCATTAAAGTAGGGGGTATCCTATCTGCACCTTCCCGGAATTTATTCATGGTTTTATTAGCATTTTCAGATGACTTTAATCCTGTTTCTATTCCTACTTCCTGTTTGATTTTCTTTAATAATTCTTTATTATCATTATAAATGCCCTGAACTTGTTTTTCACTGGCCCCTAAAAATTCCAGGATGTTTTCAACCAGAGCAGGATTTTCATCCAGACACCCATGGAGCATGGTACCCACCACATTTCCTTCAAGATTTTTTACACCAGCAACTACTTCCTGAGGGCTATCAGAATAATTAACCCGTTTTATTTTTGATTTTAAAATAGTTGAGCCTTCTCCTTCCAGTTGACCATAGGTATGGCAGTGAAATCCAGATATGGTTTCTCCAAGCAGTCCCCGGGTTAGAAAAGATTCATCCACAATGGTGGCCTCCACCTGGTCATTACTTATCAGGGGGCTGAAGCTAACATCCAGAATCCCTAAACCTTCTTTTATGATGGGACAGGGTGACCGGCGGCCGATATCTGTTTTTTGAGCCAGTACCTGGAAACCAGAACAAATACCCAGAATGAATTTACCTTCCTGATTCATCCGGTGGATTTCCTCTCCCAGTTCACCAGTCAGGCTTCCTGATTCCATGATACTGCCTCCCGGTATTATCAGGCCATCTAATAATTTATGGGCTTTTTCGCCTTTAACCATACCATTGCCTTTAACAAGGTGAGTTGGTAAGAATCCAAAGTCTTCAAACCCAGGAACCGCTCCTTTAACATATACCAGTCCGATTTTCATATTTTAGCCTTTATTAGTGGTCATATTTTAAAAAAAAATAGGGGGTTTAAGAGATAATGTTATTTATTTATATTTTCAAACGCATCCATGGCCTGTATAATCTTTGCATCTTCCAGTGGTTTACCCTGCATTTGCAATCCCACCGGTACTCCCTTTACTTCTCCTGCTTTGAGGCTACCAGCAGGTATACCTCCCAAATTGGCCATAACCGTAAGCACATCATAAGCATACATTTCCAGAGGTTCCAGAGTGTCTCCCACCTTATGAGGTAGTTTAGGTACAGTGGGACCTACCAGTAAATCCACATCCTTCAAGAGCCGTGTTATTTCTTTTCTGATCAAAGAGCGGGCCTGGAGGGCTTTTTTATAGTATTTTCCACTGAATTCTTTCTGAGATATGTAGGATCCCATGTGAATTCTACGGAGTACTTCATCTCCACACACTTCTTCTATTTTGGAACCATATTTTCGGCCATCGTACTTTCGGGTGGCAGAGAAAAATTCCACATAGTTTATCAGGTAGTAAGTAGGCAGGCATAAATCTATATAATCGAAGCTTAATTCCACTACTTCTGCCCCCATCTCCTGCATTTGGTCAATGGATTTTTCAATAATTTTAACTATGGGCTTATCCGTGACCTCCTGGAATTGTTTTACTATGCCCAGCTTCATTCCTTTTAGTGTTTCTTTTCCATCTTCACCCACCAGATTACTAAAAGATGGTACCTCCCACTCCATGGAAGTGCATTCCTGAGGATCCCATCCCGCGATACTCTCCAGCATAAGTGCAATTCCAGATGCATCATCAGCAAAAGGCCCGATTTGATCCAGGCTCATGGCCAGATCCAGTAATCCCTGCCGGGACACCGCACCATAGGTGGGTTTAAATCCCATTACTCCACAATGGGAAGCCGGATTACGAATAGATCCTCCAGTATCTGATCCCAGGGTCAGGTCACACATGCCAGCGGCAATAGCAGCAGCACTCCCTCCACTGGATCCTCCGGGTATTAAACCTGGTGCAGCCGGGTTGTTGGTAGGACCATAATAGGAACTTTCAGTAGAACTACCAGCAGCAAACTCATCCATATTGGTCATTCCCATTATTATGCCATCTTCTTCTTTTATCCTTTTTACAACGGTCGCATCATAGCTCCCCAGATAGTTTTCCAGAGTGGGAGAGGCCGCAGATATGGTGAAATCCTCCACATTGATATTGCTCTTAATACCAATAACCAGTCCGGCCAGTTTACCAACTTTCTCCCCCTCTTTAAGGCGATGATCGATTTCAAGAGCTTTTTTTTGGGCCTGTTCCTTATTAATCTCCAGAAAAGCATTGATCTGAGGGTTTTTCTGGTCAATTATCTCTGAAAATCTTTCCACGTTTTCCCGGGCTGTGAGTTCCTGATTTTTTATTAATTCTGATTTTTCCAGAATATTCATAATAACACCTTATAAATGTCCTTACTGAATTTTGAAGGTTATAATATCATATAAGATTCTTAAGACTACTAAGTTGAATAATATGTTATACTTTTTCCAGATAATAAAAGGTTGCTAATAGATAATTTACCAAACTTATAAAATAATTCTTATAATATGTAGTTAATATATGCTCATGAAGGATTTAAATTAAATTAAATTCCTACCTTAAGAATATAGAGTGCGTCCAGGGTCAGATACTATGAAAACACCGCGCAATCCGGGTTTTAAGATTTTTTTGATTATGCTACTTTCGGTGCCCTTATTTTTTGTTTCAGATTTCTATTTGCATTTTCAGGTCTACCTGAGCAGTAATATCATAACCATGGTGATCACCCAACAGTGGCAGGTGGTGGTTTTTTTTATTATAATCTTTTTAGCATTTTTAATACCATTATCTTATCGCCGGAAAGCCCAATGGGTGGAATATGGTCTGGTAACTGCATTTTTTGTTTCTTTATTTGTGGAAATGTATGGGATCCCTTTAACCATTTTACTGGCCTCTAAGTATTTCTTTGTGCCGGGAACCCAGCTACCTCCTAATCTGCTGGTAATTAATTTTATGGGGGTGGAGCTGGGCATGGACCTGGCCATGTTATATGGTTCCATTTTAATCATAGGAGGAACTTTACTGATTACCATAAGCTGGATTACCCTCTACCGTAATTCTAAAGATGATAATCTGGTGGATAAAGGAATTTATGCTTACAGTCGCCATCCCCAGTATCTGGGATTTATACTGGTTATACTGGGATGGTTTTATGGGTGGCCCACTCCTTTAACCCTGATTTTTAGTCCAATATTAATTTATAAGTATTTAAAGGTCTCTAAAAAGGAAGAAGAAGAAATTTTAAAGGAAAATCCAGACTATGAGGAGTATAAAAAGAAAGTGCCTTTCCTGATTTGAATATTCTCATAAAGTGAACTATTATACACCAATAGTTAAATTTATAAGTTTAGGAATAATACTCAAAAACTACCTCCTGGTTTTATACCCCCTAAGAAGGATGACATCATGCCTGAAACTATTATTCTAAATCAAAGTGAAATTAAACAGCTAGTTGAAATGAAAGACGTCTTGCAAGATGTGGAAACCGCCTATGTGGAACACTCCCGGAAAAACATCCAGATGCCGGCTAAAGAATATCTTTATTTTAATGAATTTAAGGGAGATCTCAGAATAATGCCCTGTTATCTGGAAGAAATGAGAAAAGCAGGAGTTAAAATGGTTAATGTCCACCCGGAGAATCCCCAAAAACATGATCTTCCTACGGTGATGGCTGTAATTGAGCTGGTGGATCCTGAAACTGGTTTTCCCCTGGCCATAATGGATGGTACCTGGATAACCAATATGCGTACCGGGGCGGCTGGAGGAGTAGCGGCCAAACACCTGGCCCGGGATAACTCGGAAATAGTGGGGATTGTAGGAGCAGGTAAACAGGCTTATACTCAACTTATGGCCCTTAATGAAGTGATGGATATTAAAGAGGCTCAGGTGTATTGCCGTACCTGTTCTTCCCGTGAAAATTTTGCCCGGAACATGACAGAAAAATATGATATCCCGGTTAAAGCGGTGGACAGTATTCAAAATGCGGTTAAAAATAAAGACGTGGTGGTCACCGTAACCCCGGTGGATGATCCCATTATAAAAAGTGAATGGATATCTCCCGGGACCCATATAAATGCCATGGGAGCAGATGCACCTGGAAAACAGGAGTTAGAATCATCAATTTTAGTTAAATCCCGAGTATTTATTGATTGCTGGGATCAGGCCAGCCATAGTGGAGAGATAAATGTCCCTCTATCCCAGGGGATCCTGAAAAAAGAGGACCTGAAGGGAAAATTAGGGGATGTGATTAACGGTAAAATACCTGGCCGAATGTCTGATGAGGATATAACTATTTTTGATTCCACCGGATTAGCTGTACAGGATATTACCACCGCCTGGACAATTTATAATAAAGCAAGTGCAGGTAAAAAGGGCCATAAGATAAATCTGCTGGAATAATCCATTTTCGGGTATCTTTTAAAAAAATGCATATTTATATCCCGGAAGGGCCAATATATATGTGGTGATTTTATGTATCAGCAAGGAGTCTACCTCTTGGAAGTCTTAAATAAAATGAACCACGTATTGGAGCGCTTCAGACATTTAAGTCGTACCAGATCACTTAGAAAAGATCAGATAGAAGAGATTGATTATCATATTAACCAGATTACCATGATACTCAATAAATGCAATTAANNTTAAATAATTTAATCAAATATTCATTTTAAAAAAATAAGATTAGTGATTTTATGATGGAATTGGCCTTATTTACTGCCACTTCTTTTTTAGTGGGACTATCCGGAGCACTGGCCCCGGGTCCTATGTTAAGTGTTACCATTTCCGATTCTGTAGAAAAAGGATTTATAGCCGGACCATTGATAATTTCCGGCCATATTATAAGTGAAATCATCCTGGTAATTCTCTTATTTGCCGGCTTAGGATGGTTGATTGGTTCTGCTCCAGCGACATTTATAATAGGATTAATAGGCGGATTGGTACTCATAGTGATGGGTCTTCAGATGGTAAAAAGCAAACCCTACCTCAAAGTCCCGGAAGGGAATTTAAAATTGAAATCTAAATCCCATTCAGTTTTAGAGGGCATATTAAGTAGCATAAGTAATCCCTATTTTTTTATATGGTGGGCCACTATTGGAGGTGCATTTTTATTCCAGGGGGTTGCTCTAGCCGGCCTGGTGGGGATTTCAGGCTTTTTAATTGGTCACTGGTCTTCGGATTTATTATGGTACAGTACCGTGGCTTTTTTAAGTTCACGGGGATCCCGTAAAATGAAACCCCGCACCCACCAAAACATTCTCCAGGTCTGTGGACTTTTTCTAGTGATTATCGGTGCTTATTTTATTTTAAATGCATTTAAAATAAGTTTTTAATTATTCATTTTTTTAGTAATTAAGATTCCCTGGAATTTTAAGACTTTTTATTAAAGTTTCTATTTCAGAGTAAGTGAGTATAGTTTTTAAATGAGGTGATCCCATTCCTATATATGAAGCCCCAGGCAGTGGTTTTTGATAACTCTGGAACCCTTATTAGAAGGGATCGGGTATTGAAACATATAAAAACTGGAGAGATTTGCGATCATCTGAATTCCATGGACGTTATTGATTATACCCCTGATCTGGCACTGGTGGTGCTGCAGACTGATCCCGGTAAATGTCTTCTTAATGCCCAATCCCGGCAAACTATTTATGAATTCATAACCCGGAACAAGGTTAGTTTTGATATAAGTTATTCATACCAGGACTATACTAAAAAAGAAGTATTAAAAGCACTTGAAAACGATAATTCAACTTTAAAAGATATTCAGGATACCATTCAGGCCGTTATAGATAAAGACTATGATGTGGAAATATGCAGTGGTTCTGGTTTCATCATAGATATGGCCCGGGGCCAGGTGGAATTTACCATCAGTTCCGGAGGCAGGATATTCCCGGAAGTTCGATCTGTGGTGGAATATCTTAAGAAGAAAGAGGTGAGTATTTTTATTGCTTCAGGAGATCGTAAAGGATCCCTTAAACAACTGGCCAGTTACCTTTCCATTCCCCCGGAAAATGTATTTCCCACGGCAGATACCCGTCGAAAAAAGGAGATTGTGGCAGAACTTAAAAAAAAGTACCAGGTGATGATGGTGGGTAATGGATCCAATGATATTTTAGCTTTAAAGGAAGCAGATTTAGGGGTTTTAACTACCCAGCAAAAGGAAGATCTTCCGCAGAAGGTTTATGATGCAGCAGATGTGATAATAGAAAATATAGAAGAAATAAAGAATCTGGATTTTTAAATAATGTTTATTCCCGGGGATTATTCCATTCTTTAAGGGAATTAATTAAGCGTGTTTTTTTCTTTTCATCCTGTATCCAGTTTTTAACTTCTTTCCACACTATATTGCATTTTTCATCCTTTTTTTGATTTGTAGCCTGGCGTATTGCCAGATCAGCAGCTTTTCTTTCTTCTTTATTTTGAGGTTCTATCCCGGCATCCTCTAAAATGGCCTTCATGTGTCTTAAATAGCAACTCATGATAGGAACTCTCTAAATTAATGGTAATAAATTTATGCCCGGACTAATATATGAAGTATTAATTTAATGAAAATATCATTAGCACTTAGAAAAAGAAAATTGAAGGCTAAATTAACGGTACTGTGGTGCTAATATAAATTAGGTGATGAGATATGGTAGATTATAAAGTAATATTCCATTTAGATGAAAATGACCCCCAGCGGATTAACCTGGTTTTAAATAATCTGAATAATCTGATGCAGGATATGGGAGAGGAAAATCTGGAACTGGAACTCGTAACCTATGGACCTGGTTTGCAACTTTTTTTAAAGGGTTCTCCATTTTTCCCCCATATGGAAAGTTTAGCGGGGAAAGGAGTTATCTTTGCAGGTTGTGGTAATACCATCAAGGGAATGGGTATTGCAGTTAGTGAGCTTCTGGATTCAGTGCAGGTGGTCCCTTCTGGTGTGGGAGAGCTGGTTAAAAAGCAACATCAGGGCTGGATTTATATCAGGCCCTGAATTATTTTCCATCATCATATTTTTTTTGCAATACATTATCCAGGTATTTAATAAAAGGTATGGTGGCATAGACAACTGTACTCAGACTGGGATGATAAAAACTTACTCCCATAGCCAGGAGTGCAGAAATAGGAAACATGAGGTTGATTCCCATAAAACGTCGAAATATTCGGGAGCTCTTATCCGTGCTGGTTAAGTCCTTTTTATAGGAATAATACCAGTTGATAAAGGATAATACTCCAATAATAAACATGTTAGAGTTAAAAAAAAGAGCCGCAGAGGGAAGTTCCCCATATTCACCAATAAGTATGGTAGAAAAGGGTACCAGAGCTACAAAAAGCAGCCATAAGATATTTATCCGAATAAGACCCATGTCTGCTTTTTTTATAACATGGAATTGAGCATGATTTATCCTCCAGAAAACAGCCAGGAGTATGAAACTAAGGCCATAAACATAGAACTTAGGGATCATACCTATTAAAAAGGTGGAAAATTCCGCATCAGTTACACTGGAGGGAAAATCAGGTACTTCCAGGTTTAAAACCAGCAGAGTCATGGCGATGGCGAAGATTCCATCAGTCAGGGTTTGTATACGGCTGGTACTCATCCATTCTTTTTCCAGGATTTTTTTTGATTCCATATTATATCCCCATCAGGTTATGGTCTTAATCAGTTCTCTGCTTTTTAAGACATTTTCATAGTTATTTAATTCAATGATGCCCTTATCAATATTATTCAAAAGTTTTAAATCCAGTTTTCCCTCTCCTAAGGGCAGGTGCTGGTCTTTAACGCCATCATTATCACTCAGGTGGTAATAAAAAGTATTTCGTATCTTTAAGAAATCTTCTGGATTTTTACTGGTATTGGCATGGCCCATATCCACTGTGGCTCCACATCCACATTCATTTATTACTTTTTGAAGTTCCTGGGCACTGTTGCAGATATAAGAAAATCGGTGAGGCATGTTTTCTACTGAAAAATTAATTCCCCGGTCTTTAGCATAGTCTGTGCAGAGTGTGAGGGTTTCAATGGCGTGTTCCAGGGCAAATTTTCGCACATGCGGATCCTGGCGCCGGATAATCCCGGGATGAGTGGTTACAGTTTGAGCATCTATTTCCACCGCCAGGTCCACTGTTTCCCTTAATTGCAATCTGCTTTCTTCCCGGATACCCGGGTTTATGCTGGCCGGGTTTAAATCAATGGTAGGAGAATGGAGGAATATGGTTATATCATAGGATTGGAAAATTTCCAATTCCTTTAATCCGTTTTTCAGAATATTTCGAGGCCAGTAGGGTCCTTCACAGAGTATCTCCATTAAATCAAAGCCATCCCCCCAGGCCTGGTCCAGCATATCTTCAAAGGATTTCATAAAGAGAGCCAGGGTAGAAAAACCTATTTTCATTATAATTCCTCGTATTCTTAAATTATTTTCTAAGGTGGATAGTATGCTCTTTATTTTTTATTTTAAAGAATGATAAAATTGTATCTGTATCTATATTCCCGGCAGGATATAATTTATCAGGAGCCTGTTTTTGGAAAAATTTATATATGGAAAAAAACTTCTAACTTATATCAAAAATTGATATATCAGTAAATGGATATATTGGGCCGCGATATAGTGCTTATATATGTTTTTGATTACATTCCCGGTATTTTTATTCACCTTAAAGTAAAAGGAGATGAATTTTTGGAAGAAGATAAGGAAAATATGGACTCTGATAAAAAAAAAATTCCAGAAGAAATCCCCCTGCAGGGTTTTGACCAGAAAATGATCAGGAGTTTTATGCGAGGATTTGGAAAGACCATGGTATTATGGATGATTAGTAAAAACAGGCTGCATGGATATGAAATCATGAATAAACTCCACCATTACTATTCCCTGGAAGAAGCCCATGCTAATCTTAAACCACCAGGTCCAAGCGTAATATATCCCATTTTGCATGATCTGGAAAAAAAAGGTTTAATTAAAGGAATCTGGGAAACTCAGGGAAAAAGGAAAGTGAAGTATTATGAAATAACCCCTGATGGTGAGGCTACTATCCAGCGGATAAAAAATGTTATTGAAAGTAAAATAGCCCCTTTATGGGAGGATTTCTGGGGTGAAATGTTCGCCCTGGATAAAGATAAATGAGGAGGGAACTTGAAATGAAGTATGCTATTGAAACCTTTGACCTTACTAAAGATTATGGAGATTTCACAGCAGTAGATGCCCTTAATATGAAAATCAAAGAAAAAAGCATATTTGGTTTTTTAGGGCCCAATGGTGCAGGTAAAACCACCACCATAAAAATGCTAACCTGCCTTATACAGCCCACCCAGGGCACTGCCCGGGTGGCCGGTTATGACGTGCGGGAGAACCCCAATGAGGTGCGTAAAAAAATTGGTATGGTTCCCCAGCTGGTGAGTCTCTATGGAGATCTTACAGTTAGAGAAAATGTGGAACTTTGTGCCGATTATTATGGCATGCCCCGGGAGTTGAAAAAAGAGCGAATTGTGGAATTAATGGAACTGGTGGATATTAAATATGCTGAGGATAAAATGGTGAAGCAACTTTCCGGGGGGCAAAAACAAAAGGTTTCAGTGGTGGCCAGTCTGGTGCATCAACCAGATATATTATTTTTAGATGAACCCACCATTGGGCTGGATCCCAGTACCAAAAGGGTCCTGTGGGATTTGATTTATGATTTAAATGAAAAGGGCCATACCATTGTACTGTGTTCCCATGACATGTATGAAGTGGAGCTGCTTTGTGATAATGTAGGTATAATCAATCAGGGAAAACTAGCCGCATTTAACACCCCTCAGAGCCTAAAAGATTCACTCATAGAAAAAAATACCCGGGAAATACCACTTGAAAATATTTCCAACCAGGAAAAAGAAGAAAAAATGGAAAATAAGCAGATGAGCATCATGGTGACCAACCTCAATAAAGATCTTATAAAAGAAATTGAAGGTTTACCTGCAGTTTGTGGATTAAAAGAACATTCATCAGGACGTATAATTATGGATATGGAGGATAGCTCCAGTTGTGCAGTGAATGATGTTATAGAAACCGTGCTTAAAAACCAGGGCAATATAACTTCCATAGCCACCAGAGACCCCTCCCTGGAAGATGTTTTTATGAAAGTGACTGGTAAGGACCCGGGGGAATAATATGGAAACGAAAAAAATTATGTGGATGCTGAAAAAAGACTTGATGGTGCTGTGGAGGCATAAACCTCGTTTAATGTCCCTTTTACTCTTCCCCATAATCATGATCACCCTTTTTGGTTATGGTATGGGAGGATCTCTGGAAAACATACCGGTGGTGCTGGTGGAACAAAGTGAAGGTCCAGTAACAGAACAAACCATGCAGGCCATAGAGAATATGAGTTTGTATGATGTTAAGGCGGTGATGAATGACCCGGACAAGGCCAGGGAAATGGTGGAAAATGGAGAAGCCAAAGCAGCCATAGTACTTCCTCCGGATTATGAGGATATTCAAAATATTTCACCAAAGGACGTGGTACTGTATGTTGATTCGTCCGATCAAATGGCCAGCCAGGCAATTATACCCGCCACTCAAGGCCTTTTCAACCGGATTTCCAGTGAGCTGGGTATAAAAAGGATGGAGATGATGGGCATGGGTACTGCCCGTGGCGGTATTGGAGTTAATTCCACCCCGGTAAATCCTAACCAGGCCCCGGGATTATCTACCAGTCTCCAGAATGTATTCTATTCCATTAATTTCCAGATAGATAAATTATATGGAGATATAGATTATATTGACTTTCTGGTCCCGGCGGTTTTGGCCATGACCGTCATGTTCTCCTGCATGTTTGGTATGGGGGAATCCATTGCCGGTGAAAGAGAAAGAGGAGAGTTGGCCCGATTATTTATGACCCCCACCAGTGTTAGTACCGTGGTCGGAGGTAAGATCATATCCAAGCTCATAATAGAAACTGGTAGAGCTTTGATACTTATAATAGCCGCCATAATTCTCTTTGGAATAGTTATAAAGGGAGGGATGGGCTTGACCCTTTTATTACTGGTACTATCCGCCCTTTGTTTTGTAGGTTTCGGAATTATGATTTCCGCCCGGGTAGGAACCCAGGAAGATTACATGCAGATGGTAATGCCCTTTACCATGCCCATGATGTTTGTATCTGGAGTTTTTTATCCCCTGGAAACCATGCCCTGGATATTTCAGCAAATCGCTTATCTGGTTCCCTTAACCTATGCAAATAACGCCTTGCGATCAGTGATGTTAAAAGGGGCCGGTATAGGAGATATATGGTTGGAAGTGCTGGTCCTGGTGGGTTTCACCGCGCTATTTTTTGCCCTGGGTGTGACCAAATTCAACCGGGATATTTAAACTAGGGATAGTTTTTTTAATCCCCTTATTTTTTAAAAGAAAGAACTAGATAACGATTAAAAGATTATAAATAAGGTTTAAAAAAAATTAACTTAAATAGACTGGCTTAAAGAAATATTAAAAATAAGTAAAGATTAATTTTTTAATCTTTTATTATTCTTTTCGAAGTTGGATTTCAATGGCAGAAACATTCGTGGCTCCGCCTTCATTTCCTACGATTTCCTCTGTAGATATGTCAATGTTTTCAATTTCAATCTCTGGTATGAATCTGTTTCTAACTATTTCTGCAACGTCTACGGCCCTACTTATAGCCCTTCCCCTTGCTTTTAAAACAACTTGAGCAGTTCCACCATTCACTTGGGTCACAACAGCTAATACATAGTTCATTACAGGCTTGTTTCCGATGTATACAATATTTTCCTCTGGCATCACTTCGACCTCCGTAAGAATGACTATATTATGTTTGAGTAACTAAATATTATATATATTTTGTGTTATTATTCCTAAAATAGAGGAATAAGATTTAATTTAGGATTAAAATAATTAAAATTACAATATTTTAATTTTAAAGACTTTAAAAGATAAAAAGGCTTTTTAGATATGTTTAAAAGCTTAAATTAATATCATGTCTCCTACTGGATTAAAAAAAATATGAATATTTAACGGGGAGCGAATACCAGTAAAAACCCTTCAATTTCATCTTTTTCATTGATAACCGGAGTTATTGAGCCCTGAATTAGTATCTGGAGATTATCTCTGGTTTTAATTCCTTCTTCAAAGGTTACCTTCGAAGGCAATGTTTCAGAAGTTATTTCTTTTTTTAAAGATTCAAGAAGATCCGATACAGGATTAAGTAATTTAAAGAGATGATTTCCCAGTACATCCTCCCGGAGACATCCGGTGAGATTTTCAGTTACTGGATTTAAAAATTTAACATTAAAATCAGGATCAGTGGCAATAACTGAATCGGAAACATTCTTTAAAATAGTATTCAGCCATCTCTGGTTTTCCCTTAACCTGGTTTCTATTTTATGCTTATGCAGGGTTATTTCAATAGCATCATGAAGTTCACCCTCCTCATAAGGTTTATTTAAAAATCCACTGGCCCCTTTGAGGATATAACCGGAGGGTTCAGTTATTTTAGCTCTTTCCACAGTATTTTCACCAGAATATGCAGTTAAATATATTACCGGTATGCCATATCGGCTCCTTATCTCCTCTGCAGCATCTATACCATCTATATCTCCCTCAAGTTTTATATCCATTAAGATTAAATCCGGAAATATTTCTTTTGCTTTTTCTATTGCTTCTTCACCACTGGATACTATGGCCGGTACCTGGTAACCCATTTCTTCCAGACCATCCCTTATATCTTCGGCAGTTATTCTCTCATCCTCAACAACCATTATCTTGGGGCCACTCATATCTAACACCTTCTTTAAATAATCTATTTGAATATTATCTTAAATTTTGTGCCCTGAACTTTTTCCAGGGATAATGATCCTCCTAACTGTTGGGTAAGGGTTCTAACCAGTCTCAAGCCCAGGGATTTAGATTTATTTATATCTATGTCCTCAGGAATACCCACCCCATTATCTTCTACTTCCAGCGCATAAGTTCCCGGTTCTTTTTTTTGGAAAGAAACCTTTATTTCCCCGGGACCAGACCCAAAGGCGTGTTTAAGGGAATTAGTGATTAATTCGTTGAGGATAAGTCCACAGGGAATAGCATTATTGATATCCAGATAGATGTCTCCCACCTCCATTTTAAATGAAATCTGGTTTTTAGAAGCCCCATAGGAACTTAAAAGCACCGAAGAGAGTTCCTTAATATACTGCTTGAAACCCACCTGGGACAGGTCCGGTGACTTATAGAGCATTTCATGAATCAGGGTCATGGAGCGCACCCGGTTCTGGCTCTCATTAAATAATTCCTGGCTTTTCTTATCAGTGAGGTAACGGGATTGTAAAGACAGTAAACTGGAAATCACCTGCAGATTATTTTTAACCCGGTGATGCAGCTCCTGGAGCAGTACCTCTTTTTCTTTAAGTGAAGCTTTTAATTTATTATCCGCCATTTTATGGTCAGTTATATCGAGAAAAGATGATACATAAAGTTCTGTACCTGGAATTAAAGCCAGTGTGACAATAACCTCTTTAATTTTTCCCTCCCGGGTTTTAAAACTAGATTCATGAGAATAGGGAGTATTTTTAACCTTAATTAAAAGATTATAATAGTTTTCCAGATCCCCGGGCAGGGTGAATTCCCTCATATTCATCCCTGCCTGGATTTCTTCCCGGGAGTATCCAGATAATTTTTCAAATTCAGTATTAAGTAGCATTATATCCATTTTTTTATCCATTATCACCGTGGCAGTTCCTGTATTTTCAAATATGGTTTTATATGTTCTTTCAGATTCTTTTTGAGCTTCTTCTGCTTCTTTTCTTTTAGTGATATTTATCCAGTAGCCGGCAATTTCCACCGGCTGCCCCTTATCATCCATAATTACATTGGCTTCATCTCTCATCCAGATAAATTTACCATCCCTCCTCTGGAAACGGTATTCATAGTAGTGCTGGCCTTTCTGGAGTAAGGTCCCTAAATCTGCCAGGGCATGGGAAACATCATCAGGATGTATCCGGTCCATCCAGAAGTAAGAATCTTTTAAAAAATCATCAGGAGAATAACCTGTTTGTTTTTTTACATTGTTACTGATGAAGGTAGTTTTATGAGGAGGATGAATACTCAGGGTGTATATGATGGCCGGAGTGGCAGAAATTAGAAAATCCAGCCGCTTTTTAGTGCTTTTTAACTGATATTCTGCCTCTTTATCCCTGGTGATATCGGTGGCTATACCCACCACCCGATTTACGTTCCCCGAATGGTCTTTGACTGGAGATAAACGGGCTTCAATCCACCTTATGGAATTATCCGGTCTTTTGATAGGGAATTGTATTTTCTCTTCTTCATCTAAATTATTATTTTTGATTTTAGAAAATAAGTCTATCCCCTTTACCTTATCCCGGCCATCCAGGTAGTCCTTCCACTTACGGGGATCATCATATAGTTCCTGGGGGTCTCTGCCCCAGATATCTTTAAAGGCCGGGCTAAGATAAATGAATCTTTTCTTTTTCAGGTCGTATATGCCAAAGACCTCATCAATATTTTCTGCCAGTTGCCTGAATTTTGTTTCGCTTTTTTGAAGAGTCAGATGAGAATTTTCCAGTTTTTCCATCATTTTATTTAAGGAGCGGGTAAGTAGAGAAAACTCATCATCACCACTAACCGGGAACCGGGCTGAGAAATCCTTTTTTTCTCCAATGAATTTTATATTGGCACCTAACTGAGACAGACTGGAGAGGACTGATTTATCCAGATAGATTAAAATTGAAAATCCCATAATAAAACCAGCAATAATAATCATAGCCATGAAATAATAGATACTGTTTAATGTTTTAGCATAGTAAAGACGGGAATCAGTAATTTTAAAAATAATTGCCGGGTTATTTTCAATATCATTTAAAAATCCATAGGCTGAAATACTTTCGCTACCATTGTAAGTGATAAATATATTTTCATTCCTATTAAAAGCCGCCTGAGCATCTTGAAAATCTCTTCCAGCTTCAGGGAGGTTATATGGTGAGAGTTCCAGTTGCAACTGGGTAAAGTTAGAAAAGGATGAAATAAAATGTTTATTTAAATCCCGACCCATTACAACAGTTCCCCGAACTGTACTATTGGTATTAGAACCAGTTACCGGGCTTACAGATATTAATAGGGGTTTATTCGGGAGATTGATTATGCCCCCTGATGAAGAGGTGGAATTATTAAAAAAAAGAGATTTTAAGGAATTATAGTCTCCCATACCTTCGGGAAGAGTGGATAGCGCCTGATTTTCCTGGTCTAATCTTTTAACATATATTATGTGGCCCTGGTTATCGAAAAAAAGAACTAAATCGATTCCCATGGCGGAAAATAAGTTATCATCTAGATTATGGTCAATAAATTGTTGATTCTGATTAAGCATGAAGTTATAAGTCTCATCAGAGGAGGCCATGTCCCGGGTGAAGGCATTTAAATTTTGTTCCTCTATTAAAATGGCTTCTTCAAATCTTGCAGCATCCTGTTTAATGTTGTCTTCTTCCAGATTGGTTAGCCCCGTTACCAGGATAATCTGAGAAGTGGCATATAAAATCAGGACCAGGGCCAGTAGGGTGGCCCCAATCATGAGCAGTGTTTTTTTTCGAAGATTCATAAATGCCCTAAAATATAAAGATTTTATTTAAAATCCACATATCATCTTCTTTTTTACTACTTTACCATTAATATTTTGTTTATAGAATCTAAAACCGCTTCCACACTGGCCATAACAATATCTTCACGGGTAGAACGACCAGTGGCATGGTTACCCTCCATATCTCCCATCACCACGAATACTTCAGCCAGGGCATTTGTACCGCCAGTTATAGCCTCAATATTATATTCTTTAAGTTCAATATCAGTTGTTTCACTAACCAGGCTATGTATGGCATTTATGGCAGCGTCCACCGGTCCCACCCCGGTTTTGGAAGCGGTTTTTAACTCCTCATGGATGCGTAGTTTCACCGTGGCGGTTGGCATCACATTTTCTCCAGTCATAACCGCAAATCCTTCCAATTTAACTGTTTCTTTTTTAGCCCGACCCAGTACAGTTACCGCAATGGCCTTTAAATCCGCGTCAGTCACCTTTTTGCCCTTATCACCCAGATCCTTGATTTGATCATAGACAGTGCAGAATTGTTTTTCACTCATTTCAATACCGTATTCGTCCAGTTTAGATCGCAGAGCATTGGCTCCAGTGTGTTTACCCAGTACAATTCTCCGGGTGTGTCCCACCATCTCGGGAGTGATGGGTTCATAGGTTTCTGCCTTTTCTAAGACCCCGTGCACATGGATTCCTGCCTCATGAGCAAATGCATTTTCACCTACAATGGCCTTATTAGGTGGCATTCTAACCCCGGTAATGCGGGAAACAAAATCGGATAAATTAACCAGTTGAGAGGTCCTTATATCCAGTGGAAGGTCATATCGAGTTATGAGGGCCATCACCACTTCTTCTAAAGAGGCATTACCTGCCCTTTCACCCAGGCCATTTATGGTGGCATGTACCTGCTGGGCCCCGGCTTCCACTGAGGAGAGAGAATTAGCCACTGCCAGTCCAAAGTCATCATGACAATGCACACTGATGGGAATGTTAATGTCCTTATTCAGTTTACTTATGAGCCAGTGCATGGCACTGGGAACCATGACCCCCACAGTATCAGGTACATTGATGTAATCTGCCCCGGCATCCTCCACCGACTGATATATTTCACTAAGGAAGGGGAATTCAGTCCGGGTGGCATCTTCGGCAGAAAATTCCACCAGCACCCCATGGTCTTTCACATATTCCACTGCCTCTACTGCTTTATCCAGTATTTGTTCCTGGTTCATTTTCAATTTGTATTCCCGATGCAGAGGAGAAGTACCAATAAAGGTATGGATGTAGTCCACCTCACTATCAAGGACTGCATCCAGATCATTTTTCAAAACCCTTGCCAAACCACAGACTTTTGCATTCAATCCCAGATCTAAAATTGCTTTGGCTGCTTCTTTCTCACCTTCAGAAGCAGCAGGAAACCCCACTTCAATAACATCTACACCTAGCTGGTCTAATTTTTTAGCTATGCCTATCTTTTCATCCACCGTTATGGCCACACCAGGTGTTTGTTCGCCGTCCCGGAGGGTGGTATCAAATATACGCACCGTTTCCGGTAAATTCATGTTCTTTTTTACTTTTTCTATGTACATAGACTTATCCTCAAGGGTTTGGCTTTTAGTTTTAAAATTCCATTTAAATTACTGGAATTTTATCTATGAATAATCTATTTTCTATTACTCAATAAAAATATTTGTAAAAATTTAAAAACCCCTCCACTTTTTTAAAGTATTAAAAAATTCTGGCTTTTTTAATCTAGCCAGTAGAAGTAGGATTAAAAATGAGTTTCAGGTGGCCATAATCAAACTTAAAAAGTTTCTCAAACCCGGGGCCAATCCCAGGATAAATATGGCCAGTTTCAGCATGTTTTTAATGGTTTTATCCTCTATTTCAGAGTCAATAAAATAAATTGCCCCTAATATAACCCCTATTTTTAAGGGGAACATGATAAATGCAGTTCCCATCATATCGGTAAGGGCGGCAGGCAGGACGTGCTGTTCCCAGTAGCCATAATAATCCACCGCCACAAAGGTGGAGGAAGCATCAAATAAATGGGCTGATAGTGCTGCCAGATTAAATTTATCTGATAATAACTTCCATTTTTTACCTAAAAGAAAAAAAGGAGCGGTAAATAGTAACCATATTCCAATAATCGCCGCAAATGCCTGGAAATTAATGTGGCCCATGTTGAAAATATTGGGTAAACACAGTATCATCCCCATTAAAAACATGACCTGGCGGTAGTCTCTCCCGGTTCTTTGTTCCAGCAAAATGGCCCCAAAGAGTACTAAAAGGGTGAGTATACCCACCAATACATAAATACCCGGTGTTACCAGTAAGAGATTCAGGGGATAGATACCGTTATCCACCAGAGCCCGGGTACTGGATCCCAGGAAAATAAATGGTATGAGGGGTAGGAAGAGATCTTGGGGATCTTTATCAATCCATTTAAACATTTTAATTAATCCTAAAACCACCAGCCCCAGTATCAGACCAAATACTATGGTGTTAAGCAAGGTGTAGCCCGGTTGTAGATAGAGAAAGTGCTCCTGAATGAATTGGAAAATCTGTTCCAGCATGGTTATTAGCTCCAGAAAAATGAAATCTTAAACCTGGTACTCCTGCACCCTTTTTATCTTTTTATTAATCACTTCTTTAATGATTAAAGGTAGGGGAGTTCTCCCCCCCTGGGGTGTGGTTTTACCTTTTCTTATGGCTTCCAGAATACTATCTATTGAAAAATCAGCCTGTACCTTTGTAACGCAGCTCCCGATGGCTCCCACAAAGTGGGCATCACTGGATCCTATTTCCGGGATGTTTTTTTCCTGGGCCAGTTTTTTGGCCCGCCAGTTGGAGTAACCAAATATATAGCGAGAGTTCAGGGTCTCTATAGCATCCATTTTAAGGGTGTTGGTCCGGGCTAAAAGACCGTCCCGGTACCTTACAAAGGGGTGAGGTACAATGGATACTCCTCCAGCTTCCTGTATTTTTTCCATGGTTTCTTCAGGAGTTAACCCTTTTTTTATTTCCTGATTAACTCCCAGTGCTACTATATGGCCCCTGGAAGTTGTTACCTCCATGGAAGGTATGATAATAAGGTCCTTAAATTCTTTTACTTCTTTAAGGGCCATATGTGAACCTTTAAGGGAGTTATGGTCTGCTATGGCTATGGCATCCAGGCCTATCTTTCGGGCTTTTTTTATAATTTCCCGGGGGGTGCCTGTGGCGTCTCCAGAATAAACACTGTGAATATGAGGGTCAATTATCATGATTTTCAACCATTTTAGTAATTTTTTTACCTTGAAAATAATTTTAAGTTTAGTAATTGTTTTTGCCTGAACTATTATCTGTTTTTATATTTTATACTTTTAATTAGTCCCACCGGTCCGGCCATCATCACGTCCCCGGCAGGGGAGGCATTATAAAAAGGTAGATTAGTTTTTTCAACTATAGATCGACGGGGTCCGGTTAAAATTACTTTTTGAAGCTTATTTATCGGTTTTAAAACCCAGGCCCCATGGCCATGGTCATTATATATTTCTTCATTGGTTAAGGTACCCTTAATCAGTTTTTCCACATAGTCTTCAATTTTTTCCGGGGTCAGGACCCCGGTATGGTGTTCCATGATCCCTCTGATTTTCCCTTTTTCAATAGAAGCCGCCAGGGTATGACCATTACCCACATCCATTACCACGTAACTATCCATTTTTTGGACCTCCGGGTCGCAGGTGGCACCGCAAACTGCTGCAAATTTAGAATCCATTACCAGAGGATTTTTATCTTTTAAGGTTCTTTGCACTGCCTGCATCCGGGAAAAGTAAGGAGGAATGTGGGTGGTGTAAGCAAATTCCTCCGGATAGAGGGGTTTTTGTAGTTTTTCTTTGATTTTCAGGAATCTGAAATTCCGGTCACCCATGTGGGCACTGTATCCATGGTCCTGCACCGCCACCCCCACGTAATCAAAGTCCAGTTTAACATCAAATGGTGCCAGACTACTCTTTAGAGCTTCTAAATTCACATCAGACAGAGTTATATTTTTAAAATGGGTTGTATCCAGATCTTTTTTAGAATCCACGATTTTTATTCCCATGGACCTCACCCGCTCTAAATCATCCCTTACTGTGAGGGCGGCCCTTTTAGTCATGGTCACCTGATATCCCTTATCTATGTGCTGGGAGAGAGCACGATTTATAGGACCTCCCCCCATGGTCTCCCCATCCATGAAAATATCTGTATTAGTTTTACGGATTTTGCCCGCCATTATCCTGGTGGGAGAGGGAAGAACCAGCTTTATGGAGTTTTCCATTGGTTCCGTCGTATCATATAGCATGATATCCTGGGTACCGGTACCCACATCTATTGCCAAAAATTTCATATTATCTACTTGGGAGGGAGTTGATTATAAGATTTATGTGATGGAGATTAGTATCATGGATTTTTTTTAAAAGGTTAAAACTATAAGTTCCCCTGATTTAATGTAAGTAAGGTGAAAAATAATTCAATGTACATAAGTGTACAAAAAAGATTTAAATAGTACATTAAGTATAGATTCCTAGTAAGTAATCCCTGTTAAGGAATAGATTTGAACAAATATGGTGATATAATGCACAAAATAACACTACCTTCTGATGAAGTACCCAAAAAATGGTATAATATAAACCCGGATTTACCTGTACCCCTTCCTGCTCCTAAAAATCCTGAAGAGGGAGGAAATTTAGAAAACTTACCTAAATTATTCTCTAAAGGTGTGCTGGAACAGGAAATGTCCCAGGAAAGATGGATCAAAATCCCAAAAGAAGTAAGAGAAGTCTATAAAATGATTGGTAGGCCCAGCCCTCTTTTCCGGGCCAAACGCCTGGAAGAAATCCTGGACACCCCGGCTAAAATCTACTATAAACGGGAAGATTACTCCCCCACTGGAAGCCATAAATTGAACACCGCCATAGCCCAGGCTTATTATGCTAAAAAAGACGGTGTGGAACGTTTAACCACCGAAACCGGTGCTGGTCAATGGGGTACTGCACTTTCACTGGCCTGTTCCATGATGGACATGGACTGTACTGTTTACATGGTGCGGGTTTCCTTTAATCAGAAGCCCTTTAGAAAAACCATTATGCAGATTTATGATGGAGAGGTCATTCCCTCCCCCAGTAATAAAACCGAGTTTGGAAGGAAAATGTTAGCTGAAAATCCTGACCATCCTGGTTCACTGGGTATAGCCATTTCAGAGGCTATGCAGGATGCATTAAATGATGATAATGTTTACTACACTCTGGGAAGTGTCTTAAACCACGTATTATTGCATCAGACGGTAATTGGATTGGAAACCAAAAAACAGCTGGAGATTGCTGGTGAAACGCCGGATGTAATGATTGGCTGTGTGGGCGGAGGAAGTAACTTTGGAGGGGCTATTTTCCCTTTTATAAAAGATCAGATAGATGGGAAAATTGATTGTAAATTCATAGCAGCAGAACCCCACTCCTGCCCTACCCTGACTAAAGGAGAATACTGCTATGACTTTGGAGACACCGCCGGTATGACTCCCCTTATGAAGATGTACACCCTGGGCCATGACTTTGTGCCCCCATCAGTGCATGCAGGTGGCTTAAGATACCATGGAATGGCCCCTCAGGTAGCCTTACTGGTTCATGAAGGACTGGTAGAAGGACGATCTGTACATCAAAAGCACACCTTCCAGAGCGGACTGGACTTTGCCAAGGCCGAAGGAGTGGTCCCTGCACCCGAAACCACCCACGCCCTGAAGGTAGCTATGGATGAAGCCCGGGAATGCAAAAAGACCGGGGAGGAAAAAACCATTGTAGTCAGCTTCTCCGGCCATGGAATGCTGGATTTACAGGGTTACGACGATTACATAAATGGTAAAATCGTTTAAAGAGATATTGATTAAATTCTATAATAGAATACTAATTAGATCTCTTGTAAGGAATATTTGAGTAATTTCTAAAGGAATATTTGCTTAATAATATTCCTTAAATTTTTTTTTTATCAGGGAATTTTGGTGCTATTTATTTTATTTTAAAATTACTACGCGATAGATATAAATAGGAAATAAAGGAAAATTCATCTATTGTTATTTAATTTAACAGGTGAATTTTATGAATTATAAGACGGTTCTCATAGTCATCATGTCTGTGGTGGTAATTTTACTCTCAGGTTATGTAGTGGCCATGAATATGCAAAACCAGGATGATGAAACTAATAATATGACTCAGATTCGTTTTGCAGATAATGGAAGCACCAGCTTTAGTATAGGCAATACCTCTCCTGAGAGAAGTGTGAGTCACACCAGACCTCCCGTAAACAATAATAATAATGCAGGTACAGGCAATACCACCCCGGTAGATGATGGAGAAAATAATACCCAGAGCTCTTAAAACTTATTTTTATTAAAAATTGATTTTAGCATATAGCTAATAAATGAGAGAATGGAAAAAATTGTAATTTTCCCATTTATTTAAGGAGAATTTTAAATCACTTACCCTCCGGGGATAAGTTAGGATTATATAATCAAAATTATAGAATTATCAGTTAGGAGGACTTGTATGTATAAAATAGGAGAAGCTTTGATTGGAAGCGGAAATGAAATCGCTCATATTGATTTAATTATCGGTGATAAAGAAGGTCCAGCCGGTACAGCATTTGCTAACGGCCTTAGCCAACTTTCACTGGGTCATACCCCGGTGTTGTCAGTTATTCGGCCTAATTTAATGACCAAACCCGCCACCCTCATTGTGCCCAAGGTTACTGTGGGAGATTTGAAGGATGCTGAGAAGATATTCGGACCAGCCCAGGCAGCAGTAGGAAGAGCAGTGGCTGATGCAGTGGAAGAAGGTTTAATACCTGAAGAAAAAGTGGAAGACCTGGTTCTGGTGGTGAGTGTATTTATCCATCCCGAAGCAGAAGATTACCGGAAAATCTATCAATACAATTATGGAGCTACCAGATTGGCTATAAGAAGAGCTGTAGGCGAATACCCTGAAGTAGGTAAAGTATTGGCTGAAAAAGACCGTGGATCTCACCCTATCATGGGCTTTGGTGTGGTAAGATTATGGAGTCCGCCTTACCTGCAGGTGGCCCTGGATCTGGATAACATGGATGAAATGGAACGAATCATCAACAGCTTGCCTGACCGGGAAAGGATACTCTTAGAAGCCGGTACGCCTCTGGTTAAAAAATTCGGAGTGGGTATTGTCAGTAAAATCCGGGAATTAAGACCGGACTCCTTCATCATTGCTGATTTAAAAACCCTGGATGTGGGCCGGATAGAAGTGAAAATGGCAGCAGATGAAACTGCAGATGCTGTGGCCATCTCTGGACTGGGAACCACCGAATCAATTGAAAAAGCCATCCACGAAGCACAAAAACAGGGCATTTACTCTATCCTGGATATGATGAATGTGGAGAACTTTGTTGAAAAACTAAATAATTTGGACTACAAGCCAGATATTGTGTTGCTGCACCGTAATGTGGATCTGGAGACCTTGAAAGCTGAACGTGGTGAAGCACAATCTGAGATGACCGAATGGGGTAACATAAAGGAGATCAAGGAACTCATTGGTAAAAATGGTCTGGTGGCAGTAGCTGGAGGTATCACTCCTTCTAAAGTGGGTGAAGCCCTGGATAGTTCTGCCGATATCATTGTGGTAGGCCGATACATTATTGGTTCCCGTGATGTTCGCCGGGCTGCTGAGGACTTTTTGGATCACATGCCCCAGGACCCGGATACCATGCGTTTAGCATTAGATGAGGATGAATCACTTTAATGGTGATTCTTTAATTTTTTTCTTTTTTTTGATTAATTTTTGAAGTTCACTCTTATCTACATAAAAAAATAATAGTAACAATAATCTAATTTTATTTCATCTAATGAGGTTTAGGATGAAAAAAGAAGCTGACCCTTCTATCTCCCAGTTCATGGATGAGAAAATAATTAAACGCCTTAAAGGTTACCGGGGCATAGCCCTGATTTTTTTAGTTATAGTGAGCATTGAAGTAATTTCAGGTTTTTTTAATCCTTTTATCGCCCTTTTGGGAATATTGGCCGGGGTGGTGTTAGGTATACTATCCAACCGCATCTTCCATCTCCACTGGGATGAAGAATCCGAACAGGTTATCAGTAATGTGGACCGGTTAGGAGTGGTGATACTGATACTTTATTTTATAGTGGCCATTTACCGCCGGTTTTTCCTGGAAGATTACTTTGAGGGGGCACCTTTACTGATTTTAACTTTGTCTATTATCGCCGGGACCATGATTGGTCGTTTACTGACCACCATGGTGATAGTGAGGAGGATTTTGAGGAGGGTGGGGTTGTAGGAGAAAAATAAAATCAGTATTTAAAACTTTAATTCTTCCAGGCCTTTAATGATCTTTTTTTCCAGTTCCAGGATTTTCTCCTTAATAACTTCCGGAGGCTCATATTCAATCTCTTCATATTCTATTTCTTTATAATTGGAAATACTCAAAGAATAGTCATTTTCTTTTATCTCTTTTAAAGGTACGCTGAAGCACTTGGCCTTTCTATCATCCAGGTTTTCTTTATTATTATATTTTTCAATAATATCGGGGATGTCCCCTTTACCATCAATAAAGGTTCTTTTATCATCTAAGGAATAACCATCCGCTTCCATATCATAGAACCACACATTTTCGGTGGGTTCGCTCTTGGTGAAGATCAAAATCCCGGTGGATACCCCGGCATAGGGTTTAAATACTCCCGAAGGCATGGATATCACTGCGTCCATTCTACAGTCTTCTAAGAGTTTTTTACGGATATTTTTATGGGCCCGGGAGTTTCCAAATAAAACACCCTGGGGTACAATTACGGCACAGCGACCCCCCATATTTAAGATATTGTACATTAACTCTAAAAACAGGATCTCAGTTTTGGTGGTGTTTATAGAAAAATCATCACTAAGCTCATCTTTATTGATGCTTCCCTTAAATGGTGGGTTGGCCAGTACAATATCATAATCTGATTTCTGTTTGTAACGCATGGAGAGGGTGTTGGTTTGTTCTATCTGAGGATTGCTGATACCATGCATCATGAGGTTCATTAAAGAGATTCTCACCATGGTCTGGTCAAAGTCGTATCCATAAAGTGATTTATTTTTAAGGAATTTGAATTCCTCTTGACTTAATTTATCCCCCTTGAAGTTGTAGGGATTTCCTTCATCATCTATCTTGATTAGATCTTCTGAAGTGTTGGCTTTAAGGATGTGCTGGTAGGAATTGACTAAAAAACCCGCAGTACCGCAGGCCGGGTCGCAGATGGTTTCTCCGCTTTTAGGGTCTAATAATTCCACCATCATTTGGATTATGTGTCGGGGTGTACGGAATTGGCCGTTTTTACCCGAGGTTTTAAGTTCAGATAAGAGGTACTCGTAGATATCCCCTTTGGTGTCCAGGTTCTGCTCCTTGATGTGCATACCGTCAATGATACTGGTGGCCTCAGTTAATAGAGTACCAGTGGGAATGGCAAAGACCGCATCTTTCATATAACGACTGTAGAGTGAGTCATCATCTCCTAAATCTCTGAGGAAAGGAAATACTTTATCCCTGACATGGTCCAGCATCTCATCAGAGGCCATGTTATTCCACTGTGACCAGCGGCAATCAGGACAGTCTTTAAAGAGGGATTCGAATGGTTCTCCACTTAATTGAACATTCTTTTCTTTGGCGATCTCATCATCATCTAAACGTTTCATGAACATTAAGTAGGACATCTGTTCAATGGCCTGCAGGGGATTGGATATCCCACTACTCCAGAACTTATCCCATAACTGGTTAATCTTTGATTTGAGGTCTGAATCTAGCATACAAGTCTCCTTTAAAGGCCTTTTGCATTAGGGTATTGAATAGGTTGTCTATTTCTTGTTTTGATTGTGATTGGTGGGTTTTTAGTGTTTCTACTTGCTGGACGATTTGGGCGAATTGGTTTTGGATGGCTATTAGCGGTATTGGAATTTTTAGAGACAATATGTCACTATTGTTTACAGCAGGATAACTAGCACCTTTACACTGGTTTATTAATGATTCTACAAAATATTTACTCCTAGAAATATAAAATAGATATTCTGGACTTATTTTTTCGCTTGGTCTTAAGACACAAAATCCAGTAGATGCAATTTGATTATTAAGTTTGTGTGAAACTAACGCTACAGCATTTAAATTAGGCCTGACAGTAGATACTAACAAATCCTTAGTTTCTACCTTTTGTCTAGCCCTACTTGGAGCATTTTCACCTAAAAATTCTGAATAAGATGTAATTTTTCCGATTTTGGAATCAATAGAAGATATATCTATATAATAAAAACTTTCGTCAGGATAGTCTTTTTCAGGGTTTTCATTTTTAGTTTTTTGGACAACATTTTGGATTTTTGCAACATCCCAATTCTTCGGATTTTTCCCAGGATCGCCAAACATTTCCTGAAAAATACTTTTCAAATACTCATCGGCCAATTCATCAGCTTTGGCCCGCCATTCTTTCAGTTTTTCGGCCTTTTCCAGGATTTCGACTATTTTCTTTTGGTCTTCGAGTGGTGGAACTGGGATTTTGATTTTTTCCAATCCTGATTTAGTTATTGCCTTAAAAGTTGATCCTGTTCCTGATTCTTGAATTTTAGGCTTTAAATAATTTAATAAGTAAAATAAATATTTATTATCTCCATTTTTTAGATTTAATGAAGCTAAACCTCTTCCAATACAATAATTTATATTGGCAATGTTTACATCACCAACAGGAGCCCTAACAGACATTAATATGCTGCCTTTTTTCACCTTTCTTTTTGGATCAGTAGTGAATTTAACGTGGCTCGGAAAAGTTTTTCCAAATTCTGCTTTTCCTTGTAAAAAAGGCATTCCTTCTCCTTTTTCATTATAAGATGATCCTGGAGGTGATTGTCCCATGATTAATTCGCAAGAATCTTTAATTTCTTTTAATTCCCACAATTCAGACATAGATTCTTTATTAAACAAATTAATCCTCCCAAAAAAAATATTTTCAAAATAAAAATTATTAAAAAATTTAATCAAACCATTTATCTATTTTCTCATAATTAAGATGATCAAAAGCTTCTTTTCTTAATATTTTCATATTTTTAATAAGATCCGGAGTAATCATATCTTTATTTTGAATATAAGGCTCAATTGTGTTATTTTCACCTAATTTTTGCTGTAAAATTACACTTTCATTATATTGAGAAGCTAAATTAAATTTTTTTATTTCATCTCCAATCTTGCCAGATATTTTATTTCGTAATTCTGATTCACCCTTTTTAATATAAGCATATCCTTTAGAATCAAATACTCTGAATAGACTCTCTTTCCTCTGTTTTTTCAAATTAAGCCAATCAGAAGAACTCATCCTAGGTGGTATGTGATTGATTCCTAATATATCAATCCCACAGCCCATACTAATAAAATCTTTTGCCAATATCCTATCTGACTTTTTTATAAAGCGTCCAGCATTACAATTAAGTCCATAAAGAAAAGATTGTTCTGATAAATCATATTCTGCAATTAATCTCATTAAATTTCTTGCCCATGAAATATTGGTATCCATTGATCTTCCATTAAAATCAATTGCAAAAGAATTAATCCCTCTATTAAAATAATTCTTAATAATAGGTTTTAAAAACTGTCTAGGCATTAAAGCAGGGATAATGCCCACCAATGGTTTGTTATTCAAAGTTTCAGATATTTCAAGAGACTGGTTAGTTAAATCTAAGAAATCATTTAATAGTTTATCCTCTTTTAAATCTCTAACAATATTGGAAAAAAGTGGGGGAATAACAACATCACTATGAGAATACTGAATATCAGATAACGCTTCTAACTGATTTTTATTTGGTTTTTCTCGTCCAGTGTAATTTACGTAGAAAAAATTGAATTCATTAGTTTTTAGTTTGCTTATATCAGAATTCACTTTGCGCTCTTTGGATTCATTTTTAATAATTTCATCCAGACTATCGGTATTAAACTGCCTATACATCTCATTAATTGGACTAACAGGATTTAAAAAATTAGTAGCCTTTATTGGAGTATATAAACTTTTACTAGAGCCAACTCTAATCTTTACCCTTTTATAAATTAGTTCATCATCAAGAGTATCTAATTTAGCAAACTTCATCTTAACCCCTTAAATAATCTTTAATTTTGTCAGTTAAATAGAATCCGTTTTCCTCCAAGTTTCTTATTATTGGTTCTATGTAATCCTTAGAAATTAAGTTTTTGTCAATTAGTCTTTTAATGAATCCTATTGTTCCAGTAACATTAAACTGATTCATATCAAAATTAATTCCTAGTTTATCCATAAAAATTGGATCATTATTCAATTTTAGTATGGTTTTCTTCATTTTATTATCATCAGTAATATAATAATATGCTTTATCCTCTAAAGCGAATTTTAAAAGAGCTAATAAAAATGTAGATATTTCTCCACTGTCAATTTGAGGATATCTATCCTCTAGCCACTCTTTTAATTCTAAATAATTGTCATTATCAATAGGATGTATACTAATATTCTCATACGCATAATCTACTAAGTTCCCTTCAAAACCTGCAATTGTTTCAGAATGCACCTCACTCGTAGTCGAAATGATATAATTAGATCTAGAAATTTCTAATAGATTAATACAATCAATTTCGCCCAGACAAGCAGAAATAAAGGTGTTATCGACAATTTTTAGGGTCATGATCTCCACCGTATTCTGTTTTTTTGGGTAATCATCTCAAATTTTGAGAAAGATTCACCTGAAATTTTTGCAGCTTTGCTAAAACTTATTTTATCTTTTTTGAGCAAATCAAGTGCAAATTTAACTCTGTCTTTTTTTAATTTATCCCATTTAGAAGATTCATCAATATAATCTGGATAAAAAACATAAACAAAAGTCAATATTTCATCGTCAGGAATATCATTCAAAAAATCCTTAAAATCACATATAACTTTTTTTAGTTCCTTTTTTGGTTTTAATTCAGCAAAGTAATTATTTCCTTTCTCAGTTAATATAAATGAACTGCCTTTTTTTTCAACAAGTCCTAATTTTATCAATTCTAAAGACAAATTATCAAGTTCTTCACTATATGGACCAAAAAGATGAGGTTCAAACTCAAATATATCATTTAAATCCTTAAAAACATTACTAACCAAAAAAAACAACTTTTGAAGCTTAATTTTGCTTTTAAGAGGTTCTTCTAAAGCACCTATTGCATAAAGAATAAGTTTTTGGTCGGGCTCTAAATACATTTTACCATCACACTAAGTATTTATAATAACTATATTTTCATAATAATTTAATTTTTCTAAACGATTTTGATTTTGGAGTCTTTAAATGTTTCTTTTTTTATTTAAATTTAATTAAATAAAACAATTTAGACAATAAACTTATGAAACCTTAAAAAAATACTTCTTGTGTAAGAGCTTGTGAAAACTAATAATAAATTATCAACACATCCTAATCTCATTACACTTATCCACAATCCCCACTAGCTCCTCATAACTAAATAAATCCAGTGGATTCTCATCCTCAAAGGGTGGCCCACCGAGATCCTTCATTTCAATGTATTTTTCTCAGAGAAGACTTTCTTAACTAACATTAGAAATTCACTTGAATGGTAAAATAACATCTCTCAGAATAAAGATATCTCCAAATTATAGTTTTGAAAGTCGATCCAAAGATTTAGCTGCTGCAGTCCGAACATTTGGATTGGGGTCTTTAAGAGCATCCATTAATGGCTGAATTACTCTAGGATCTCCAATAGCACCAAGTGCAACAACCGAATTATATCTTACATGTGCATCAATATCACTTGTTGCTGCGATTAAATGCCATATTGCACTAGAATCTCCACTGAGGCCTAAGCCCAAAGCGGCCCGTGTTCTATTTTCTGGTTTTTTATCTGCCAATAGTTCTATAAGAGTCTGAACACCTAAATTACCCATGTTTGAAAGAGCAACAGCACAAAAATCTTTAACTTCATCACTATAACTTTCTTTAAGTTTCTTAGTAAGAGGTGAACAAGCTCGAGGATCACCGATTGTGCCTAAAGCCTTAATAGAACGGATTTCGATTTTGCCGAAATCTTTCATTGCAGAAATTAAAGGATCCACAGCCCTAAAATCGCCCACACTTATTAATGCATTAGCCGCTCTACTACGAACATTACTATCGGAATCTTTTAATAATCTTATCAAGTGTGGAACCGCATCTGGATTACCCATCAAACCAAAAACATCAGAACATTTACGACGAACAACCTTATCAGAATCCATACTAGCAGTTACAACAGAATTAAAAGCAGGTTCTCCTATTTTTACTAAAGTTTGAACAGCAGCATTACGAGAATAACTATCAGAACTACTCAACTTTACTATTAAAGGTTCAACCGCAGGAGCACCTATTTCAGCAGATTTTTCCCAATTATTCTGTGATATATGATAAGATGCTCCTAAAGTGTCATCCCCTGGATTCCATCCCATTTTATTCAATGATTCTTTTGCTTTTTGTTTTACTTCACTATCCGAATCTTCAAGAATAGAAACAAGATTTTTTATCGACTCTTTATTACCAATCACACCCAATGCAGTTGCAGAACGTGATTTTACTTTACTATCAGAATCTTTCAAAGCTAAACACAAAGCATCTACTGCAGCATCATTATTAACCATTATAAGAGCATTTGCTGCTCTCCTACGAACATTTCTATCAGAATCTTTTAATAATCTTATCAAGTGTGGAACCGCATCTGGATTACCCATCAAACCAAAAACATCACAACATTTACGACGAACAACCTTATCAGAACTCTCACTGGCAGATAAAATTTCACTGTAGGCAGTATCTCCTATTTTAACTAATATATTAACTGTAGAATTACGTACATCACTATCAGAATTATTTAGCTCTTCAATCAATGGATTGACAGCAGGAGCACCAATTTTAATACATTTATCCCATTTTCTAAGTGTAATCCAATATTTCGCTCCATTTTCATCAGAACTAGGTTCCCATTTAATTTTATTCAATGCATTAAGAACTTTTTCTTTATCTGAATATGATTCTTGTGAAGCTAAATCCACCAGAGGTCCTATAGCTCGGATATCTCCAATATTTCCTAAGGCTTCAGCAGCACGCAATCTAACTTTGCTTTCTGAATCTTTCAAAGCATTAATTAGAGGAATAACTGAATCTTCGTTGCCCACATTAATTAATGCATTTGCTGCTCTACGTCTTACATATCTATCAGAGTCAACCAACATTTTATTAAGAATCGGTATGGCATCAGGATTATTCATTAATCCCAAAACATCACATATCTTTCTCCTCAATACATCATCAGAACTCTTACTTGCAGCTGAAACCTGTTCAAAAGCAGGTTCTCCAATTTTAGCGAGTGCTTTAACTGCTGCATTTCTTATAGTACTACCTGAAGTTAAAGCATCAATAAGCCCATCTATATTATCTGTACGAATCATTCGATTGATATCATCTGTGGAATAAGACATTTCAATACCTCATTTTCTCAAATATTTCTTAGCACATCCTAATTTGATTACACTTATCAACTATCCCATTTAATTCATCCATTGTGAAGATTTCTAATGGATTCTCATCTTCAAATGGTGGTTGGCCAAGATCTCCCAGTTCTATGTGTTTTCGCTCTGAAAAGACTTTTTTAAGTAATATCAAGAAATCAATTTGTTTAGGATTGTATTGGACGTTCCCCACTATGTAATCATTAAATCTCTTCTCAATTATCATCCGGGGATCGTCATCACGGGAGAGGCCAATAATATCCCTCAGGAATTGTAAAAAGTCAATATTTTGCTGTTTTTGAATGTATTCTATGGTTATTTCTGGTTTTAGAGATGATAGTTCCCTTTCTAAATCCAGTAACTCTCTGGAATTAATACCCTGGCCTTCTTTTAATTTACGAACCGATTCACTCCTCTCTAAAAGCCTTTTAAGTTCCTCATCTTCCTGGACTTCTTTTTCAAACTCCTTCCAGTCAGTAATTACATCCACCACCGGTATATCAATAATACCATTACCGGTGGGTTCAAAGTACTTCATTAAAGGAGCAACTTCTGTAACCAGAAATTCCACGTCTTCAAAGGTTAAATCTTCCCAGAATTCACTCTGCCTGGCCCTTATGAGCTGGGGTTTCTTTTCACTTATTATCTGGAGGTTGTCCTTTTCCATGACATTACTTATCATGAAGACCACTTCCCGACGTATTTTATCTATTTTTTCCTTATCACGATCCAGAATACACTCAAAGAGTTTTTCTGATTTTAAGATAAATGAGGAAACTTTAGAATTAGATCCAAACTGGGTAATCATTAAAGGAGATATTTCCTCAATTAAGGGATCCACAAAGTCCTCCAAATCATCACTATTTTTAATCTCAGAAATTATAGATGCTTTTTCCCGGACTAAAAAGAACTCATCATCCAGGTCATCCATGGTAGCTCTAATTTTTCCTGTAATCAGTTCCTTCTGCTCAACTGTCAAATCTTTATCTAAAAGCGCCACCCGGTTGTTAAAGATGGCACTTAAAACATCATTAGGCACACCAGTACCTTTTCCCCTTTCCAGTTCATGGAACTCTATATTGGAATGGCCCCCAATCATAAAATCAAAAATTAAGAAATCATTCTTCTCACCCGAAGGCAGCCATTCTTTGTGCTTGCAGGCCTCTAGATTCCGTGTTCCCCGGCCCAGCATTTGCCAGAATCTTATGGGTGAATAGACTGGTTTTACAAATACCAGATTGCAGATTTCTGGAATGTCCACTCCTGTATCCAGCATTCCCACCGATAGGGCAACTCTGGGATTTGACTCCTTTTTAAAGCGTTCCACTTCATCGTCACTGCGGGCCATATTAGAGGTTATAACCTGCACCTCATCAGAAAATTTAGGGAATAATTCTCCAAAAACCTTCTTCATATGTTTAGCATGGTTGCGACTGGCACAGAAGAAAATAGACTTGGCTGGTTTTCCTTCATCTGATTTATAACAGTGCTCCATGAAACTTTTAATAATGAGGGCATTGGTCTTATCATCCATGAATACCCGGTCAAATTGAGAACCAGTTAATTCCAGTTCATCTGGATCCACTTTCTGTCTTCTTAAATGGTCTTTAAGAAACTTATCCAGATTTTCCTGTTTTATTCCTTCATTTAATACCTTGGTGGAGATGATATGGGCAAAATAGGGAACCAGAACTCCGTCCCGTACTGCCTCATCATAGGAGTACTCGGCAGTGGCCTTACCAAATAAATCAAAGGTACTCTGGGTTTCCCTCTCCCGGGGAGTGGCTGTTAATCCCATCTTTATACAATCAAAGTACTGGTAGATTAGATTGTTCCTATCGTAAATAGAACGGTGGGCCTCGTCAAAAACAATTAAATCAAAAAATCCCGGGGAGAATTTTTCAAATAATCTCTTCTCCTTGCCCTGCATTAAAGTCTGGACGGTGGAAACATACAAGCGACTGTTATCATTGAACCCGTCCCTTAAATCAGCCACCGGTTCGGTGAAATATTTTTTAAATCCATTATCCTTGGCCTGTCTTACCAGAGCTACTCTATCGGCAATAAACAGTACATTGCGCACCATATTGGATTTAATAAGTAAATCAATAATGGCCATGGCCACCCTGGTTTTCCCGGTGCCGGTGGCCATTTCAATTAAAGCCGTTCTATGGCACTCCGCAAAGTGTTCAGATAATTTTCTTACAATCTGCACACTGCGAGGCCTATCCACGATATTAGTATTTAATTTAATAACTCGAGGGTCTTTACGGTTATTATAAAGGTCCCTTCGTCTTTTTAAATCTTTTTGGGAGAAGGGTCCGCTTACTTTCCTTTCAATGCCGTATTCATCTATTAAAACCCATTTTTGTCCATTGGTTAAAAAAATAGGTACTTTATAATCAATCTGAGATTCAATGTCCTTAGCATAGCTTCTGGCCTGTATTCGACCAGTATCCGGATCTTTGGAATATCTCTTGGCCTCAATAATAGCCAGGGGAGTATAATCTTCATCCAGTAAAAGATAATCAATGAATTTATCCACATTACGTTCAATTTGTCCATTAAAAAAAATAAAATTCTTCTTTTTAAAATCGGACTTTACCGGGTTAACTTCTTCTTTAATATATTTAGTTATCCAGCCCGATTTTTTTAAAATAGGATCGATATGCTTCTTTCTGGTACGAGCTTCTGATAAAAATGAAACATCATCAGTATACGAGTCCATGATAGGTGTATTGATGTGAATATCCATATATAAGTTATGATATAATTCTAGAAAGGGTGTTGTTCTCCGTGATTTTTATCTAAAACTAAAATATTTAGATAAATGTTCTTAACAGGGGATTAACGCAATATTCTACTTGTGAATGAAAAATTAAAAAGGGAAATGCAAATTTTCATATAATCTCCATATAATCAAAAACTATCAAATAAATAGTTATTATGATAATAAATACTATTAATAGGGTTAAGGGGTTTGAAAATGGTTTTATTTAGTATTAAAGATGATAATCTAAAAAAAATTAGTAGAGTAGATTTTAAATTGGAAAAAGAAATCCAAAAAATCACCGAAAAGAATTTAAACCTAATATTCGGTTTGAGCTTTGTTAAAAGCGAGTTTCAATTAAATGATCTTAGATTGAATACCCTGGCTTTTGATGAGGAGACCAACTCCTTTGTGATTATAGAATATAAAAAAAGTTCTAATTTTTCAGTTATCGATCAGGGTTATGCTTACTTATCCTTGCTTTTAAATAATAATGCAGATTTTATTTTAGAATATAATGAATCTAAAAAAGATTTTCTGCGTAAAAAGGATGTTGATTGGTCTCAATCACGAGTAATTTTTGTTTCTCCTCATTTTACCAAGTATCAAAGAAGGGCCATAGAATTCAAAGATTTGCCTATTGAATTATGGGAAATTTCCAAGTTTGAAAATGATACTGTCCTTTTTAATCAGTTAAAGGCTTCCCAAAGTAGTGAATCGATTACCAAAGTTAGTTCCAAAAGTGAAGTGGTGAAAAAAGTCAGCGAGGAGGTTAAGGTCTACACTGAAGAAGACCACTTGCAAAACCCTTCAGATGAAATTAAGGAACTATATGAAGAATTAAAAGACCGTATATTCTCATTAGGAGAAGATGTTGATATTGATTATAAAAAGTTTTACATTGCATTTAAATCCAGCACCAACTTTTTGGACCTCAATATACAGAAAAATAAAATCAAATGCTGGCTCAATGTAAAAAAAGGAATTTTAGATGACCCTAAAAATATTTGCAGAGATGTTTCCAATGTAGGACATTGGGGAAATGGAGACTATGAAATACTGATTAAAAACTCCGATGATCTGGATTACCTGATGACCTTAATCCGGCAAAGTTATAAAATAAATTCATAGAAGATCATTAAAAAGATTACATTTGGTGGTTGTTTATAATGACAAACGAAGTATACAAATCAGAAATATCCCCACTTTTTAAAGCTCTCAATGGAGGATTAATAACCCTCTTTTTAGTTATAGCCATTTTCATGTTTTTATCTGGAGAAGAAGTCCGGCTTACAGTCATCTTTTTGGTTATAATCATCGGCCTAGCCATTCTATTCTACAGCGGCTATCAAATTCGATATGAACTAACCGAAGAAAGTCTCAAAGCTAAATGGCTTTTTGGAACTAAAAACATAGAATATAAAAAAATTAAAGATTTTAAAGCCCATAAAATTCCCCATACCAGCATCAGAAGATTTGGAATATCTCTTCTGGGAGGTCACTATTCCCATGGAAAAATCGGGAAGTTTTACGCTATATTCACCAGCAATGAAGGGATACTAATCGAAACAGATAAATCCGTGATTTACGGAGGTAAGCTATTTATATCTCCCACAGATCCTGAAAATTTCTTAAAACAGCTGAAAAAGAAGATATTAGAAAATAAAACTGCAGAGGAAATATAAACCATCTGCAGAAGTTTAATTAATAGCGCTTTCACGCAAAAACTCCTAAAATATATAAATATCAGCAAAAATATTAATTATAGAATCTATGCACTGGCCAGTTCCGTTTCAATACTGGGAATGCCCATATCATTAGAGGTGAAAGTATCCATAGATTGGGTTTGGTTTTTATTATGAATAATCACACCCATTTGTAGATGGAGGTTAATGGATTTTTCATCCACTTCAATGCTCATTTTAATATTACGAATAACATTTAAGGAATATTTAGGAGATTTAAGAATACGTGAAGCATTCAATAATTCAAGAGCTACTGGAACACCTTTTTTATCAAAATCAAGTATTATATCATTATCCAGTTCAATAGAAGTATCATATTCATAGTCCTTTTTAACATGAACAAATAGTGCATCTACCTTGCTATCATATTTGTAATCAACTTCGAAATCTGCCTTAACGGGCATGGTGACGTACCCTCCTCTCAATGCTATTGGTATTACAGTAACTATTAAAATATTTTCCATTTCATCAAATTGGAGTATCAAATATAAATCTTGACTAGTTCTAGAAGGATGTTCCTATATCACTTTAAAAGTATCATGACTCGTTTTACTTAGGGATACTGGTTTTTTATTGATTAAAGAATCATAAATAATCTCCCTGTTAAGCAAACTACTTCTTTTTGAAAAAGAAGTCATGGCATGGCGAGATTCTCTAACATTTTCTTCGTTAATATAATTTAGATTGTCCAAAATTTCCCATATTTGGCCAATATCCCAATCACGAATTAAAACATCCCCTACAATTTTAAAATATATTTTTGAAAAATTTTTGCTCAAAATATCAATCATAATAGTATTACACTATTTATAAATGTTATGAATAGATTAAAAAAATAGCCCAATTTTAAGATTATTAATCAAAACTTTTTTTAAGTATTACTTAACAAAGGTCCCCTTCCTCAAATCCTCCAGGGCCTCCAGGATCTCCTCCCGGGTATTCATCACAAAGGGTCCGTGCCGGGCAATGGGTTCATTTAAAGGCTTACCAGATACCAAAAGAAACCGCATATCCTCCCTGGAATTAACCTCTAAGTTATCCCCCTCCCCCAGTACCAGGAGCCGGGTGCTGGAAACTTCCTCCCCGGAAACCACACCCTTCCCTTGATATAAATAAATGAATGCATTGTGCCCTGGAGTAATAAATTGTTTAAACTCCCCACCAGAAGATAAAAATACATCCAGATATTCCGGATCGGCATATATCTCCTTAACCGGCCCTTTTACTCCCTGGTATTCCCCGGCTATCACCTTAAGCCTTGCCCCATTAACTTTAACCTCCGGAATATCATCTGCTTTTACTTCCTGGTACCGGGGATCAGTCATCTTCAGCCGGGCCGGTAGATTAACCCATAATTGGAATCCTTCCATTTTACCCCTTTTTGGTTTTTGAGGCATTTCCTCGTGCATGATTCCCGAGCCAGAGGTCATCCACTGCACATCACTCTTACCAATGGTTCCCTGATTGCCCAGACTATCTTTGTGGTTTATCTTACCCTCCAGCATGTAGGTTACTGTTTCTATTCCCCGGTGGGGATGCAGGGGAAACCCAGCCAGGTAGTCCCGGGGGTCATCTGATCCAAAGTGGTCAAATAGCAGGAAGGGGTCCAGGTAATCCAACCTGGAGGTGGCTATACTTCTGCGGAGTAAAACACCTGCTCCTTCACGAACATATACCGGTTCAATTATATCCATCACTTTACGTAACATGGTAAAACATCTCCTTTTTATTCATGGTTTTCCCTGGATTTTTTCCAGGTATAATCGGGATAAGGGTACTGCGGTTATTCCATGGGCCACCACACTAAAGAATACGGTGATAAAAACCGCCAGAATAAAGGTATCCTGTCCCGGGAATACGTCCACTGTTTCCAGGGCAATGAGGGTCAGTACGATGGAGGCCAAACCCCGGGGACCGAACCATCCTATGAATAATGCTGAGTGCCAGTTTACTTCACTACCCATAAGGGATAGTATCACCGGCAACATGCGTATAACAGTAAGGCTTAAAATGGCATATAAAATAATTTCACCAGTAATAGAAGGAATCAGACCAGCAATGATTATCCCTAATATATAAAATACAGTTAAATTTAAAAACTGGCCTTCTGCTTCGGCAAAGTCCAGGAGGGCTTTACCTGCATCCCGGGTAACATAGGCAGTAGTAAGGCCTCCTACAAAGGCTGCTACAAATCCACTTCCCCCTATTTCATGGGCCAAAAGAAAACAGAGAAGGGCCAGTGCCAGGTAAGCCAGGCGCTGGTATTCCGGACTTATCCATCCATGGGATTTGGATTTTATCACCAGTTTAGATACTGTATACCCTACCAGGATACCTACCAGTATCCCCAGTCCCACCTGGGCCAGGGCGATTTCCACAAAATAGGTGGCAGATGAGAAGAATTCTTCAGCCAGCCCCACACTAATAAAAACCAGGAGGAAAGGAACTGAAAATCCATCTTTTAATCCACTTTCCACTTCCAGGGCTTCCCTGATTTTTTCAGGGATTTTATTATTTTTTAATATCACCTCTCCCAGTGAAGCATCGGTGGGGGTTAACACCACCCCGATAATGGCTGCTTCCCAGAAATTGAGATTGGAAAAAATTAAAGCCGCCAGGGAAATCCCCAGCACCATGGTATAAATAAAGCCTATGCTCAGGAGTCTCCGGGGCAGGTGATTGGTTTTAAGGTCTCCTATTTTAACCTGAGAGGCTTCAGTAAATAGCAGGAGCACCAGGGCGACTTCTGCAATTAATAATATGGTGGTGGATAATGGTGCTTGTTTTACATCCAGATTTCCGGTGAAAAGCCATCCGGTGATAATCCCTGCCAGAATAAATATTAGCTGAGGACTAAGAGGTAAATTATCAATCCGGCGGGAAAAGAGTGCCACCAGTAAAAGTATGAGGAAAAATAATAGTACTTCTATCAACTACATCCCCCACATAATATGATTAAAGCCAGCAGGATTACAAATCCAGGGTTTCATTTATTTTTTTCTCCTTTAACTTACAATTGACAAGGCTGAATTAGGCCCGGGAGTAATTCCCAATACTTAATAATCAGAAAGTCATTTATATGAATATATAATCTGTAAATCATTCCTAATTAAAATTATAGAAAGGAGTCTGAAGATGGAAAAACAAGTAGATAACCCCGGTACAGTGGTACTGGCCACTCTTATTCTGGTGGCAGCTGTAGCTAATTTAAATCTTTCTGTGGCCAATGTGGCCCTGCCATCCATAGGATTGGCTTTTAACACATCCCAGATACACCTGAACCTGGTGGCAGTGGGTTACTCTCTGGGATTGGCCGCCTCAGTACTGTGGTTCGGGGCAATTGGGGACCGTCATGGAAGAAAACTGATGCTCCTGACGGGAACCATACTGGCCATTCCTGCTTCTATACTGGCTGGTTTTGCCCCCACCATTGAAATTTTAATTCTAGCCCGTATAATAGGTGGTTTGGCTGCTGGAATGGCTTTTCCCACCACTTTAGCATTGATTGCTGCTTTATGGACCGGTTATGCACAGACCAGGTCCATTGCCTTATGGTCCGGTGTGGGGGCGGCTATTGCCTCATTAGGACCAATAATCTCTGGATATTTATTGCTTTTCCGCCCCTGGGGATCGGTTTTTTTAATAACCTTACCTCTGGCTGTTATAGCCATATTCATGTCCTGGAAATATATTCCCTCCCATGTGAATGAAACCACTGCTCCGGTGGATAATCTGGGGGGTTTACTATCACTTATCATGCTGGGAACACTGGTACTGGCCATTAACCTGCTTCCCGTACCCCAGGAACTGAACCTGGCATTTATACTGGTGTTTATAACCCTGACTGCCGGATTATTCTTCATAATCCGCCAGAAAAGGGTTGAAAATCCCTTATTTGATTTACAAGTTGCCAGACGGCGCATATTCTGGGTGGCGGCCGCCGCCGGGATAATCGTCTTCGGGTCCCTGATGGGGGCCATGTACATTGGCCAGCAGTACCTGCAGAATGTATTGGCCTACTCCACCCTGGAAGCCGGAGTGGCCATTTTACCCTCGGTGGTGTTCATGGTAGTGGTTGCTCCCCAGTCAGCCAAGCTGGTGGACTCCCATGGCTCCCGTTTCACCCTCCTATCCGGCTACTTTTTCTGTCTTTTAGGTTTTTTAACCATGCTATTTTTATGGAACGAAGGAATACCCTACTGGATGGTGGGTTTAACCTATGCCCTTATTGGTATTGGGGTGGGTTTAGCCGGTACCCCTGCTTCCCATTCTCTAACTGGTTCTGTTCCAGTTCAAAGGGTGGGTATGGCCTCAGGTACTGCTGATTTGCAGCGGGATTTAGGAGGGGCTATTATGACCTCTATATTCGGGGCTTTACTCACCGCCGGATATGCCCGGTCTTTTGCCCAAGAAATCAGTGGCCTACCCCCGGAAAAGGAAGCACAGATATCCGCCAGTGTGGTGGCCACCCTGCAAAAATCATTTTCCAGTGCCCAGGAACTGGCCCGCAGATATCCTGAATATGCCACCCCTATCATGAATGCTGCTAAAAATTCTTTCCTGGCCGGGGAGCACTGGGCCCACCTGGCGGGTATACTGGCCATTCTCCTGGGAGGGGCGTTAATCTTTTTCATGTTCCCTAAAAA
>NPIE01001447.1_pt2 | contig 58177 bp, 52 predicted proteins | sample 8637661 | NCBI WGS metagenome assembly NPIE01 (sample SAMN07420842, study PRJNA396082) | bioreactor metagenome | isolation source: sample BA12 brine-fed electro-methanogenic bioreactor BA | place: Japan: Kochi | collected 2016-12-09 | reverse complement strand
ATGGAAATCATGATGTGCCATAGAGTCAGTGTACAATGCGTTGAGTTTTGAGTCACAAAGTGCCAAAGTCCAGGGGGCGGAATCGCCACCCTTGCCGCGTGACCACTTTCTCACTTGCCCGCTTTGGCAGGCTTGGCTATATAATGGGGGCAGTCTACCGGGCCTGTAAACGGGCGAGTTGATAATCGAGAACGGCGATGTTCGATAGCGATTTTGAAGGGCCAAACCTGACCGAAGACCAAAGCCTGAACCGTGAAGAGTTGCTCCAGCTGGCGATCCGGACTGCCAGAGCCAACCCCCAGGGCGCGCGCGTGATGTTCCAGCAGGTGCTGGCACAGGACCCCCGCAACGAACGGGCGCTGCTGTGGATGGCCTCCCTGACCAGGCAGAAAGAAGATCGACGCAAATACCTGCAGCGCGCGCTGCGGGTGAACCCGCGCAGCAGCGCTGCCCGCAAGGAACTGGAGCGCCTGGATCACATGGATAAGGCGCGGGCCAACCGGACGCTGATCTATGGCGGGCTGGTGGTTCTCGGCGCCGTCCTGCTGATCGTGATGGTGGTGCTGCTGGCGATTGCGCTGGGCTAGCGCCGCCCCCACCGGGCGCATGACGACCAGATAGGCAGACTGTTGTGACCGACCAACCTCAGGATTTACAGGCGCTTCTGCTGCGCGGCATCGCGCTGGCCCGTTCCGGCAAAAAGGACGAGGCCCGCGCCATTTTTGAGCAGGTCATCCGGGCGGATCAGTACAACGAGCAGGCGTGGCTGTGGCTGGCATCCGTGGCCCGCAGCACGCCCGAACGGCGCGAGGCGCTGGAGATCGTCCTGGAGATCAACCCCGCGAACCAGCAGGCCCGCGCCGCGCTGGAGCACCTGGGCGGGCCGCGCGCCCGGCGCAAGGCGGATGCCGCCCGCGCCATCGCCGACCGCATCGGCGCGGAGGAAGCCCCCACCGAGCAGGATTTCCAGCCCGTGGTAGAGCGCCCGGCTGAGGCGCCCGCGCCAGAGCCGGAGCCGGAACCCACCCCGGAGGAAAAAGAGGCCGCGCTGGCCCGCACCCTGATCGAAAGCGCGCGCGCCGAACGCGCCGCCGCCGAACCGGACGACTCCGCGCCGGAAGCGGAGGAGGAGAGCGGCCCCACCGTTGAGGTGATCGACGTAGAGCAGGTGCGCCAGCAGCGGACGGCGCGCCTGCTGACGGCGATTCTGGCGGTGTTCGCCGTGGGGATTGCCGTGGTGCTGCTGGCGCAGAGCATCCCGCCGCTGCTGACCGGCGGGCCGACGCCCACCGACTCGTTCGCCACCCGGATCGCGCGGCTGGCCACCGTCACGCCCACCTATGACACCGGCGTGATCGTCACCGCGCAGCCGGGCCGCGACCTGAATGTGCCGCCCACCTGGACGCCTTCGCCCACCGCCACCGTAACAGTAACGCCCCCGGCCACCACCACGCCGCTACCGCCCTCCAGTTACACGCTGATCTTCAGCCGGCGGGAGGCTGGCGCCGGGGCCTACGCGCTGTACACCGCGCGCGGGGATGGCGCGCAGGTTACCGCGCTTACGGACGGCACAGGCGACGACCGCGACCCGGCCCCCGGCCCGGACGGCGCGCGCGTGCTGTTCGTCACCGAAATTGACGGGCGGCGCCAGGTGGTGCTCCTGATGCTGGACGGCGCGGCGCCCACCCCGCAGCCTTCCCCCACACCGGCGGATGAACCCGCCGATGAGGAGGAAGCGCCCCTTCCAACCGAAGCCCCGCCCCCCCCCGACCCGGAGGCTGGCCCCATCCCCCTGACGCGCATCACGGCCTCGAATGTCAGCGCGCCGAGCTGGTCGCCGGATGGCTACCGGTTTGTGTTCAGCGCCAACCTGGACGGCGACGAGGAAATCTACCTCTCGGACGTGGACGGCAGCAGCTTTGTCCAGCTGACGCGCAACACGCACATTGACCGCGACCCGGCCTGGTCGCCCGCCGGTGACCGGATCGTGTTCGCCTCTGACCGGGACGGCGAGGGGCAGCTGGAGCTGTACGCGATCCGCCCGGACGGCACCGACGTGCTGGCGCTGACCAATTCGCAGGGCAGCAGCTTCGCGCCGGCCTGGTCGCCGGATGGGACGCAGATCGTCTTTGTCTCGGACCGCGACCGGGATGCCGACCTGTATATTATGCGGGCGGATGGCGCTAACGAGACGCTGCTCACGCGGGATGATGAGGGCGCCGAGGATCGCGCGCCGGCCTGGTCGCCGGATGGGCGCTGGATCGTCTTCAGCAGCAACCGTGACAGCGAAAACTTCCGCCTGTTTCTGATCGACCCATACGTGGGCAGGGTGATCCCCGTGACCATCGGCGCCCATGATGACCTGGGCGCGGCGTGGCTGCGGCGGTAGCGACCGCCCCCATGCCTGCATCCTGAGCAAAAGAGGGAGGACAGCCTGTGAGTGAGCAACCGAACCTGGACCAGCTGATGCGTGACGGGATGCTGGCGGCCCGCGATGGCAACGTCACCCGCGCGCGCACGATCTTCCAGCAGATTGTGAAACGCGACCCGGACAACGAAAAGGCCTGGTACTGGCTGGCCTCCGTGATGGAGACGGATGACGAACGGGTGTATGCGCTGGGCAAGGTGCTGCAGCTGAACCCCGGCAACCAGCGCGCCCGCGACATCCTGCGCAGCCTGCAGGCCCGTAACGACGACGACGCGGACGGCGACTCCCTGGCGGCCCCGCGCCGCGAGCTGCTGCCCGGTGTCGAGCGCCGCTACCTGATCCTGGGCGCGGCCGGGCTGGCCGGGCTGCTCGTCCTGATCGTCGTGCTGCTGATCGTCATCATCGGCAACAATAACCGCGCCGCGCAGGAACAGGCCGCGCTGGAAGGCGCCATGCAGGCCACCCGCGAGCAGGTCGCGCTGGAGCAGACGGCCACGCTGGACGCGCTGGCGACCGAGGCCGCGATCCTGGCCGCGACGGGCGAATTCACCGGGCCGGATGTCGCCGGCCGCCCGACCCTGCCCCCCACCTGGACGCCCGCCTCTCAGGATGCCGCGGTCGGGGTTGGTGGTGAGGCCACGCCGGCGCCCACCGCGCTGGGGTCGTCGCTGTTCAGTGGGCGGCTGCTGGGCGTCTCCGGGAACGATCTGCTGGGGCTGGGTTTTGTGCCGGTGGTGGAAATCCCGCTGGATGGCAGCCCGCCGCGCACCCTGTATGACGGCCGGGGCGGCGCCCCCGATATGGCCCCCCAGGGCGACCGGCTGGTGTACACGATCTATTCCGCCGGGACGCGTGAGCAGGGGCTGCAGATCGCCTGGATGGATGGCTCCCGCCAGCCGCAGCTGCTCTCCCAGCTGCTGGGGACGCGTATCCTGCAAAAGGGGCATTACGCCAGCTTCTCGCCGGATGGCAGCCGCCTGGCCTTCACCGCCCGCGAGCCGGGCAGCACGAACAACGATATCTACATCGTCTCGCTGACTCAGCTGGCTACCCAGGCCGGGGACGGCGTGGCGTCGGAGGCGATCCAGCGCATGACGGACGGCACGGTCAACAGCACGATGCCCACCTGGGGCGATTCCACCCGCCTTGTGTACGTGCATGACGCGCGGATCAATGGCGGCCCGGTGGAACTGAGCCTGCTGGATATGACCACCGGGCGCAGCGACTTCCTGACCAGCGACGGCAATACCCTGATCGAGTCATCGCCGGATATTTCCCCGAACGGCCAGCAGATCGCGTTCGCGGCGCATTCGCCCGCCTCCCCGGAGGACAGCGACATCTACATCATGTCGCTGATCGGCGGCCAGCCGCTGATGGTGGTCGATACGCCGGGCCTGGCGCTGAACCCGCGCTGGTCGCCGGATGGGCGCTTCATCGCCTACGGCTCCGACCAGGACGGGGATTTTGAGATCTTCATCGTGGAGGTGGATACCTACGCCATCTACCAGGTGACGGTCAACAACGTGTATGACATGGTAAACGAATGGCTGCCCTGAGTTGACCAGCCGCCAGGTGTGAGACAGCGCATGACAGACAACCACGATCGAATCATGACCCTGCATCCCCAGGGCAAGCAGGGCGTGAACATGGAACGCGAGAAATACGGCGCGGTTCGGCGCGCGATCCTGGAGGCGATTCACGCGGCGGGCGAGCTGCCCTTCGCGGCGCTGGCCGGGGCGGTGGAGCAGCGCCTGCCGCCGGGCTTTGACGGCTCGGTGGGCTGGTACACGACCACGGTCAAGCTGGACCTGGAGGCGCGCGGCCTGATCGAGCGCCTTCCGGGCCGGGGTGCGCAGCGCCTGCGTATTGTGGATGACTGGTAAGGGGGGCGCATGGAGGGCGCTGCGGCGTTCAGCCCCACCGCGCTGCTGATCGGCCTGATGGTCGCGGTGGTGATCGTGGTCGCGGCGCAGCGCGCCAGCCTGCCGGTGCGCGTGGTGCGCGTGTTCGCCATGCTGGGCGGGCTGCTGACCTACATCGTGCTGCTGGAGAATCCCGCCCTGCTGGCGCAGTACGCGACCGAGATCGTGGTGGCGCTGCTGGGGCTGCTGCTGGCGTTCATCGCCTTCCTGCGCCGCAGGCTGTAACACAGGCATGAACCCGGCCTGCCGGGTACAATGGGCGCGGGCCGGGCGGGGAAGCGCCGGTTTTATCTGTTCCGGGGGGGAACAACCACAATGGATCCCACAACCGATATCATCAACCGTGTCCTGCCGATCCTGTTTCTGATCGGGCTGGGCTACTGGATTCGCCGCAACCATTTTCTGGAAGAAGGCACGGTGGACGACCTGCGCAAGATCGCGGTCAACATCGCGCTGCCCGCCGTGCTGTTCACGTCCTTCCTGACGATCGAGCTGAAGGCCACGTACCTGGTCACGTTCACCGTGATCTTCGTTCTGTGCATCCTGCTCTACGGGCTGGGCCTGCTGCTGCAGCCCCGGCTGGGCGGCGGGCGGGAATACTTCCCCTTTCTGATGACGGGCTTTGAGTACGGCATGCTGGGCGTCAGCCTGTTCGGCAGCGCCTACGGGCTGGAGCAGATCGGCTATATCGCCATCATCGACCTGGGCCATGAGATCTTCATCTGGTTCGTGTTCCTGGCGCTGCTGCTGGTGCGGCGGGACGGCCTGACGCGTCCCGGTGAGCTGGTGGGGGCGTTCTTCCGCTCGCCGGTGGTGGTCGCGATCCTGGCCGGGCTGGCCTTCAACCTGCTCGGCGCGGAGCGCTTCCTGACCACCGGCGCGATCACCGGCGGGATCATGGCGACACTCGGTTTCCTCAGCAACCTGGTGGTGCCGCTGATCCTGATCATCATCGGGTACGGCATCCGGCTGGAGGCGGGCGCCATCCGCGAGACGCTGCCCGTGATCGGCGTGCGGCTGGCGATCCTGCTGCCGCTGGCCTTTCTGCTCAACCACTACCTGATCCGGGGCGCGCTGGGGCTGGAGCGCGGCTTTGAGGTGGCGCTCTTCACGCTCCTGATCCTGCCGCCGCCGTTCATCATCCCCCTGTATACTCGCGCAGACCTGGCGAAGGATGAAAAGCGGCTGATCAACAACACGCTGATGGTCTACACCGTGATCACGATCGTGATCTTCAGCGTGTATTTTGTGCTGAACCCGGCCCTGTAAGGCCGGGTCCGATTCCGCCGGCCAGGCTTAATACAGGATCAGCATCCCCACCACATACCCGATGATCAGCAGGGCGTTGATCAGCACCATGTCGCGCCGGCGCTCGATATGCGCCAGGATGCCGATCATGCCCAGCACGGTCAGCACCAGCCCCATCACGCCGATCATGGCCATCTTGGGGTCAACCCCCGCCATAAAGCGCCCGTCAGTCATGAACAGGTCCGTGATCCCCAGCGCGAACACGTTGAACATGTTGCTGCCGAACAGGTTGCCCACCGCCAGGTCATAGGCGCCCAGACGCACGGCGGAGATCGTGGTTGTCGCTTCGGGCAGGCTGGTCACCAGCGCGACCAGCGTCGTGCCGATGAAGCCTTCCCCCAGCCCCGTGATCTCCGCGATCTCCAGCGCGGCGGCCACCATCACCGGCGTGATGAACACCAGCACCAGCGTCGCCAGCCCAAAACCCACCAGCCCGTAGCGCAGCGAGGGCAGTCCCTCCAGCTCGCGCGCGCTTGGCTCCGGCGGGGGGCCGCCCACCTGGTTGCTCATCTGGATCAGGCGCACCCCGAAGATGTAGATCGCCATCAGGATCAGGCTGTCCATGCCCACCCAGCCGACCGTGTACGGAAAGTCGCCCAGGATGAAGAACACGGCCATGGCGATCAGCAGGACCGCGATGCTGCCCGTCAGCGTGTGCGTGATCGCCACGCTGCGCAGGATGTACACCCGCCGGTTGACGATATCCAGAACGGCCAGCATGACCATGTTGAACAGGTTGGAGCCCAGCAGGTTGCCCACCGCCAGGGCGGGCGCGGTCTGTTCGAGGGCGTTAATCGTGGTCAGCAGCTCCGGCAGGGAGGTCGCCGTGCTGAGCAGCAGCGTGCCGATGAACATGCCGCCGAGTCCCGTTCGCAGCGAGATGACATCGCCATATTCGGCCAGCTTGCGCGCCGCGAAAACGATCACCGCGGCGCTGACGATAAACTTCACCCAGATCATGAAGCATCGTCCTCCGTTTTGGCGTTGCGGCGCAGCTCACGCGGCACGCCGCGCACCACATCCAGCTCCCAGGCCGCCAGCACGCCCGTGTTCGGATCGTCCAGGTTGCCCACCACGCTTTCCGCCGCGGTGACACAGCGCTCCACCACGGCCACATCCGGCACGATGCTGACCAGCGTGTAGCTGGCTTTTTCCGCGCGGGTGGAACGCGGCATGGTGAAGAGGTAGCGCGCGCCCACCGGCGTGATCTGGCGGCTGTACGCGCCGGTCGATTCGTGGATGGTCACGCCGGTCACGCCGACCGCCTGCCATGCCTTGATCACCTCGTCCAGATGGTCGGCATCATGCAGCACAAAATACACCATATACATGAGCTTGCTCCTTTGGTTCCGGGCATACAGCTTAACACAGGTCGCGCGCGGCGCCTCCCCATTTCTGGGGGGATGGCCCTTATGCCACGCCCCACGCCGCCTGGAGCAGCGCCGCCAGCGTGCGGTGGAAGCGCTCCGGTCGCTCCAGGTGAGCCAGCGCGGACGGGATGGGAGCCTCCTGCACGAACGCCAGGTCGCTCACCGGCTCAGGATAGCGCGCGGCCAGGTCTGCCACGCACGCCTCCACCGCCAGCACCACGTCCCGCATGGCATCCAGGTCATCCAGCGTCCCCACCGGGCCATGCCCTGGCACAACGACCTCCGGGTGCAGGGCCGCGATGTGATCCAGGCTGCGCCGCCACGCGGCGGGCTGGCCGTCGCCCATCCAGGGGTGCGAGCCGTTAAAGAGCAGGTCCGCGACAAAGGCGATGTTTTCTTCGCGCAGGTACACGATCGCGTCGCTGGCCGTATGCCCGCCGCCGAAGGTGATGATCTCGGCCGTGCGGCTGGCGCCATGCAGCACAAGCTGCTGCTCAAACGTCCAGTCCGGCAGGCGCAGCGCCAGCAGCGGAAGCGCCTCCAGCACCACCCGCCGGTCGCGGATGGTCGCGCCGAGCGCCTGGCGCTGGGCCTCCTCCTGCGCGCTGCTGAAGCGGGCTTGCAGCGCCAGCAGGTCTTCCTCCAGCTCAGTCTTTTCCTGGCGCAGCGCCTTGATCCGGCCGGGGATGCGCTCGGCCATCAGGTCGCGCGTGATCCGGGTGGCGATCACGACCGTCTCCGCCGGGAAGCTGCTGTTGCCCAGCACGTGGTCGGCGTGCCAGTGGCTGTTGACCACGTAGCGCACCGGGCTGCGGGTGAGCCGTTCCGCCGCCGCCCGCAGCGCATCCGCCGCGATTGGGGTCATGAAGGTGTCAAGGATCAGCGTGGCGCCGCCCAGATCGATGATCGCCGCGTTGCCCACCGCGCCCCGGCTGGTCGAGAGGGCGGCATAAACGCCCGCGGCCAGCTCCTGCAGCGCAAAATGCGGCGATTCGGGGAGGGGTGTTTCAGGTGCCTGGTCGTTCATCGGTTCCTCCGCAGGGGATATCAGTCAGGTGATGGCCCGCCCGCCACCAGCGCCGCGGCGCTGGCCCGGTCGGCGGCAGCAGCGGCAGGCTGTTGCAGGCGATCCAGGGCCGCGGCCCGCTTGCCCAGCACGTCGGCCCAGATGGGGGCCGCCCACGCGCCAGGCGTCAGGTCAGGCGGGCAATGGGCCGCAATCAGGGCCGTGAACGCGTCCCGCGCGCCCGTCGCGTCCCCGTTTTCCAGCAGCAGCTCGGCCTCCCAGCGCGCCCAGTGAAAGTTTGCCGGGTTGGCGGCCAGCGCCGCGCGCGCCAGGGCCAGCGCCTGCCCCGGCTCCCCGGCGGCCAGCGCCAGCCGCACACCCCACTCCTGCAGGCGGGCATCATCCGGGGCCAGCGCCAGGGCCGTTTGGTACGCGGCCTGCGCCTGCGGGATGTCGCCCAGCTCGAAGGCGGCGCGCATCCGCAGGAAGTGCAGGGCGGCGGTCTCCAGGCCCAGCGCCCCCGCCTGTTCCAGGTCGGCCAGTGCCGCGCGCAGGTCATCCGGGCCGCCCTGGGCCACCCGGATCTCGGCCATGCGCAGGTGCGGCTCCGGGCTGGCGGGCGCGGCGGCAGCGGCCTGCGCCAGCACATCGAGCGCGTCCGGCCCGCCCCCGCCCAGGAGCAGCAGGTCCGCGGCATGCAGCAGGTCGTGGGCGGGTGGTGGCATGTCTGGCATCGGGCCTGGCCTCCTGGCGGCAGGGACAAGAATCACTACTCAGCATGGTAGCCGATTCGCCTGAGGTTTGGCAATGAGCAATTGGCGGCGGGCTGGGTTGCTGATGCGGCGCGTACGCAGTTCTGACATAAAATTGCTAACGAAAAACAAAAGGAGTAGAATCAAAATCCTGACCGGGGATCACAACACCGCCAGCCATTCACCCACCTCGCCCCGGTCGCGGACAACCGGTTTTTCCTCGCGCAGGCCCGTTCCGGCGCGCTGCAATGCAGATGATCCAGGAGTGTGGCTTTTGGCATCCCCATCCACGCGGTTCTCAAAGGTAGACCAGGCGCTCTTTATCGTGCGCTGGCTGCTGGTGGCCTGTGTGGTCGGGCTGGTGTTTGCCATTCCGCTGCTGGATTCGGTCAGCGCCGCGGCGCTGCGCCCGCGCCTGATCTTCGCTGCGCTGCTGGGTACGGCCTTCGCGCTGGTGGGGATGGCCCTGCACTGGCGGCGTTCGGCCAGCCAGATGCCGGGCATGGTCAGCATCGGGCTGGATACCGTGTTCGCGCTGGCCGTGTTCTGGGCCTCCGGGGGCATGACGGTCGTGCTGCTGGGCGCTGGCATGCTGCCGATCGTCGTGGGCGCGCTGCGGGCGGGCAGCCTGCAAAGCGCCGCCGCCGCCCTGATCCTGGCCCTGGCCGCACCGGCGGTCTACCGCCTGGCGGCGCTGCCCTCCGGCGCCCCCCTGCGTGACCTGTCCGCCGTCTCCCTCCCCAGCATCGTGCTGCTCACCAGCGCGGTGCTGTTGTTAATGGGCATTGTCGTCGGCCTGCCGGTTATGCTGGCCTCGCTGGCCTGGACGGAGCGCCAGGCGATCCTGAAGGCGCACGAAACCGAGGCCACCCAGCTGCGCATCACGCGCAAACATGTCCACGCCATCTACGAGATGTCCGCCGCGCTGAACGCCAACCTGAACGTCGCCGATGTGCTGGAAGCGGCCCTCGACGTGGGCCTGCTGGGGCTGCGCGAGATCAACCCGAACGCCCGGCCCGTCAGCGCCGTGCTGCTGCGGGATGCGGAAAGCGGGCTGCTGCGCGTGGCTAACGCGCGGCGCATGCTTCCCGCCGATCTGGAACACCAGACGCCGGGCCGGGCTGGCGTCCTGGCGGAGGCCTGCGCGCGCTGCACCCCGATCTTCGCCAGCGAAGCCGCGCATGATCCCGAGCTGAGCGCCTTCCAGGGCTTCAGCGGGGTGCGCAGCCTGCTGTGCGTGCCACTGTGCCGCCAGGAGGAGCGCTTCGGCGTGCTGGTGTTTGGCAGCAGTGTGCCGGACGCCTTCAGCGAGGAGCATGTCGAGCTGCTGCGGGCGGTGGCGAACCAGGCCACGGTCGCGCTGCAGAACGCGCGGCTGTACCAGGACCTGGTGGAAGAAAAGGAGCGCCTGCTGGAGGTGGAGGAGGACGCGCGCAAGCAGCTCAGCCGCGAGCTGCACGACGGCCCCACCCAGTCCGTGGCGGCCATCGCCATGCGCGTGAACTACATCCGCCGCCTGCTGGAACGCCAGCCGGAGCAGGTCCCGCCGGAGCTGCACAAGGTCGAGGAGCTGGCCCGCCAGACCTCGCGCGAGATCCGGCACATGCTGTTTACGCTGCGCCCGCTGGTGCTGGAGACGCAGGGGCTGGTCCCCGCGCTGGGCGAGCTGGCTAAAAAGATGAAGGAAACCTACGGGCAGACTGTGATCATCCTGGTGCAGGAGGGTGTGGATGGCAGCCTGACGGCCAACGACCAGAACCTGATCTTTAACATTGTGGACGAGGCCGTGAACAACGCGCGCAAGCACGCAGAGGCGGAGCATATCTGGATCCGCCTGAATATCCGGGAGCAGGCCCTGATCCTGGAAATTGAGGATGACGGCGTCGGCTTTGATATGGGTGAAGTGGACGCTAACTACGATCAGCGCGGCAGCCTGGGCATGATCAATCTGCGCGAGCGCGCGGAGCTGCTCGGCGGCACGCTGGCCATTGAAAGCGCCGAAGGCCGCGGCACGCGGGTTACGCTGACCAAACAGCTTGACCCGGCCCGGCAGAAGGCGGAAGCACTGACTTTGCAGCAGGAGATGCTGGCAACCAGGCAGGCCGACAGCGAGTGAGCCACCCGCTGGTCGTCCCCCGGCCCTGGCATGCTCCTGAAAGAACCATCATTAAGGAGCTTATTCGTCGATGACCACACTTATTCGCTGGTATGATGATACACAAAGAGTGTTATATCTTGAGGTTGGCCCCGGCTGGGACTGGGAAGCGGTCTATGCGCTATGCGAGCGCGCCGGGCAGCTGCGCCAGACCGTCAGGCATCCGGTCGGGTTTCTGGTTCACGCCCCGCACACGAACGAATTCCCGCCCGGCCTGTCGGTGACGCGCATGAAACGCCTGCTGGAGCTTGACGCGGATGAGCGTTTCCTGATCATCGTGGGCACCAGCCTGTTCGTGCAGATGATGATCTCCTCCATCATGAGCCTGATGGGCTTTGACCAGCGCCGGCGCGTGCATTTTGCCAGCACGCTGGATGAAGCCGCGCCCATCCTGGCGGCGCAGCTGGCCCGGCTGCCGGCCCCGGCCGGCGCCCCGCCCGCCCGTGACCAGGCCCGCAGCGCTTGATCCCGGCCTCATTCCGGGATCGCCTCAAGCTGCACCGCGTACCCCTCCGGCGGGCGCGGGATGCTCACCCAGAAGGGCCGCGCCAGCCGGTAATCACACGCGCCCGTGACCTGCCACCGCACGCGCAGCGTCACGGTGCGCGCCTCATCGTCAACCACCAGCGCCAGCGGATCGGTGACGGCGTGGCAGCCCGTTCCCACGTTCACCGCGCCCACCAGGATGCGCCCGGTCGCCCCAAACTCGAACGGCTCCCGAATCACCGGGAAGCGGCACAGGCCGGATTCGTCCACTTCGTTATAGAACGCGATGTGCTCCCCCGCGGACTGGATCACAAACAGGCGGTTCACCTGCTCCACCCAGTAATTGAAGCACACCCCGCCGATCAGCGAGCGCGCGTCCTGCATGGGGGAGTCCGGTGCGGGGGGGGCGGTGGGGGCCGGCGCGGTGGGCAGCAGGCCTTCCCACGGCAGGGCGCACCCGCCCAGCAGCAGGAGCAGCCCGGCCAGCACGATGATGATTCCAGGGTGACGCGCCATCGGCAGCCTTTCTCAGCTTGGATACCCCCCGGCCAGGATTGTACCGGATGACGTCGCAGGCAGAAACCTGCGCCGCAGGCAAAACCCTGCGCCGCAGGCAGAAATCCGGCTGGCGGGCGTATGGCGGTCGGCGGTTGTCAGGCGGGGCGCTTCCGGGTAACATTTTTCTCGTCTGGCTGTGGGGGGCGGGCGCTCAGGCACCCGCCCCCGTTCTCTTGGGCTCACACCTGTGAGGGATACAACTCTTATGCGCGTTTCTACCCTCCGGCAGCTCGTGCTGCTGTTCCTGCTGTTTAGCCTGCTCATCCCGGCCCCGGCGGGCGCCCAGTCCGGCGCGCCGGGCGCCCTGCGTATCGCGGCCCCGCTCACCAGCGCCATCACCGCGCAGGGCGGGCTGCCCGACCCGATCACCGTGCCGCCGGAAGACCTGGCCGGGCGCGACCTGATCGAGAACCTGTTTGTGGGTCTGTTTCGCTATGACGCGGCGGCGGGCGAAGCCGTGCCCATCCTGGCGGAAAGCTGGACGGTCAGCGCCGATGGGCTGACGTGGACCTTCACGCTGCGCCAGGACATCCCCTGGGTGCGCTACAGCGCCGCGAGCGGTGAAGTGGAGGCGCTGCGCCCGGTAGTGGCGGCGGACTTTGTGGCCGGGCTGCGGCGCGCCTGTCACCCACTCAAGCCCACGCCCGCCGGGACGATCATCTTTGTCATCCGGGGGTGCTATGCCGCCGTGCAAAGTGACCCGATCCTGGTGACCGACGAGCAGGTCAACCGCCTGGTGGCCGCGGAAGCCCCGGAACCCACCACGCTGGTGCTGCATCTGGCCTTCCCCACCACCTACCTGCCCGCGCTGCTCACGGCCCCGGCCTTCCGGCCCATCCCGCGCGAATTTGTGGATTTCACGACCGCCTGGCCCGCGCAGGCCACCAGCGGCCCGTATGTTGTGACGGCCAGCGCGCCCGGTGAAAGCCTGACGCTGACGCGCAGCCCATTCTGGCCGGACGCCCTGCCCGGCAGCGTGACCGATCTGGAGATCGCCTACGTGCCGGACCCGGTTGCCGCGGTTGCGGCGGGGGAGGCGGATTTTGCGCGGCGCTTCGCCCCCGGCGCGGAGTCCCTGGTGGCCCGCGGCCGGACGGTCAGCGTGCTCGGCTTCTCGCTGGAACGCACCTGGGTGAGCGAGCCGGGCGTGCGCCAGGCCCTGGCCTGGAGCCTGGACCGGGCCGCGCTGGTGGCCGATGATCCGGCGGTTCTGCCCGTGACCACGCTGACGCACCCGGCGGCGGTCGGGGCGGGGGCGCTGGAGGGCAGCGTGCTGGGGGCTGACGTGGCCGCGGCCCGGCAGGCGCTGGCCGCCGCGGGCTACCCGAACTGCGCCGGGGTGCCGGAGATCATCGGGCTGGCTGTGCCGCCGGAGCGCCAGGAGGTGGCGCAGCGCATGGTGGCCCGCTGGGAGGAAGCGCTGGGCTGCCAGGCGGCGCTCTTCAGCGTGGTGACGGTGCGCGCGGAGGCCCTGCAGAACATCGGGCGCGCCCTGATCGATATGGAAGTGAACAACCGGATTCACATGTGGCTGGCCACCTACACGCCCGAATACGTGGACGCGCAGGCCGGGGCGGCGGACGCCCTGCACTGTCGCTACGGCTTCTTTCAGCGCGGCGGCCCGTGTGACGCGGGGGACGCGCTGATCGACTGGGCGGTCGCCACGCCGGTGGAGGATCGCGGGGATGTGTACCGCCGCATCGAGGCGCGGCTCTTTGGCCCGGCGGGGACATTCCCGGTTGTGCCGCTGTATGCGAACGCGCTGGCCGCGGATGCGGTGGCGGGGCTGTCGGGTATCACGCTGGAAGGGGCCGCATGGTGGGGCGACTGGTCGCTGACGCCCTGACCCCCGCCGTTTGTCCGATCACCAGCCGCCAGAACGTTCTGGCGCTTGGTATTTGGCTTTTGGCCAACCGCCAATCGCCAACCAGCCAGTCGCCAGACAGCAAAAACGCCCTGTGGAGGGGGTCACAGGGCGTTCTACATCACGCCGGCCGGTGGCTGGAAAGCCCCTCCGGCAGTCGATGTTTTCTGGAAGAACCGGGTCACGATGAGCTGGAGTGATGCGATGGTGCGCTGGGATGTGGCCCTTCACGCAGCATTCTAGCGCAGGCCTGCGCCAAAATCAAGACTAAATTGATAACTTCTCTCGGGCTTTATCCTTTTTCATGCACGGAGGCTGCGAGCAGGCCCGGACGCTCACCCGGCTGCGCCCTCCCACTGGAGGTAACGCGCCGCCAGGTACAGCGCCGCGATAATCCGCGCGTCGGTCAGCTCTCCGCTGGTGATCAGGCGCTCGAACGATGCCAGCGGCACGCGCCGCGTCGTAATCTCGTAATCCTCGTCACCCTCCAGCGCATCGGGGACCAGGTCGCGCGCCAGGTACACATGCGCGGTGACGGTCAGGTACTTCGCCCAGGGCTGCAGCGCCGCCAGGAAGTCCAGCCGCTCCGCCCGATAACCGATCTCCTCCTGCAGCTCGCGGTTGGCGGTCTCCAGCGTCAGCTCGCCTTCGCCCACCTCCCCGCCGGGCAGGATCAGGACGTCCCGCCCCAGGGCCGGGGATGGCTCCACGGTGAAGATCACGTCGTTATCGGGGGTCAGCGGCACAAGCAGCGACTCATCCTTCGCCTTGATGACATGCACATCCTTCTCGCCATGCCGGCGCTCCACCAGCGCCAGCCACTGATCCCCGCACAACACCTTGTCGTCCATAGCGATCTCCCTGCTTCCAGGAAAAACCTGTGCCGGATTGCATTATAGCATCGTTTGGGGCCGGGAAGCAGCGCTCCCGCCGGGAAGCAGCGCTCCCGCCGGGTGAGGGCGGGCGCTGGCCGGTGCGTGATTATGCGGGTTTTTCCCTGTCCCACAGCGTGCCGCCGTGGGGCAGCAGGCTTTCCGGGACGGTGGCGCCGGCGGTCCGCAGCTGGTAGCGCTGGCAGATGGCGTAGTCTCCCTGGCAGTAGATATCGATATACACCCGCTGGGCGTATTTGCGGAAATGCCTGAAGATCGGGCAGCCTTCCAGATATTCGCATGCCGGCCGGTCAGTCATATAAGTTCCCCCCCAGAATCAGCATAAAGACGATACATTCACGCTACAGCGGATTCACGGCGCGAAAAATAGGAAACTGCTCATATGACAATATTATTCACATTGTCAAAATATCAACCACTCGCCAGCCAGGCGGACATCCCCCCCGCCAGCACGATCAGCGCCGCGCTGCCGCCCAGCAGCAGCGGAAACTCGAACAGCCCGCGCCGCCCCAGCCCGAAGCGCACCAGCCCGGCATGGATCAGGAACATCAGTCCGTAGCCCGCCACCGTCGTCCAGGCCGCCACGGGGTAGCCCAGGCGCGGGATCAGGTACACGTTCAACCCCAGCACCAGCGCCGAGGCCGCCACCGTCCCGGCGGAGAGCAGGCCGGTCGCCCGCGCGTAAAAGGACACGTTCACATACAGCGAGTAAGGCAGCAGGAGGAACGACCCGGCCATGATCACAGGGATCAGGGGCAGGCCCGCCCGGTAGCTCTCCGGGATGATCAGGCCCAGCGGCCAGGGCAGCAGCACGATCAGCGCGGCCGCCAGCGCCCAGAAGCCCAGGAAGTACTGGCGTGCCCGGCGGCGGATGGCGGCTTCCGCCCCGGCGTTTATCTGTGCGAAGAACCACGGCACCCAGGCCGCGTTCAGGCTCTGCCACAGCATAAAAACGACGCTGCCGACCAGGTAGGCGAAGCTGTACACCCCGGCGGCGGCCAGCCCGGCGTAATGGCCGATCAGCACGCGGTCCAGCTGGGCCAGGGCCAGCACCGCAAGCTGATGCGGGATGAGGGGCGCGCCGTAGCTCAGGGCATAGCGCCAGTCCGCCGCGTGGAAAAGCACCCGCCCGCGCGCCATCACCCGCCCGCCCAGCGCCAGCGCCAGCCCCAGCCCGACCGCCAGGATTCCCAGGACACGGGCCAGCGCCCCATCCACCGCCGGGAACAGGCGCGGCAGCAGCAGGATGAAGGCAATCGAGAGGCCGGTTTTCAGCAGGCCCGCGCCCAGCGTGACGGCGGTATGGGGCCGGTAGCGGTAGGCGTAGCGCCAGTCCTGGAGCGTGACCTCCGCGGCGAAATCGGCCAGCGCCGCCAGCGCCGCCAGCAGCACGAACAGACGCGGCAGCTGGAACAGGCTCAGCAGCCCTTCCGGCAGCAGGGCCAGCCCGGCCAGCCAGCCCGCGCCCAGCAGCACCCCCAGCGCCAGGACTGCCGCCTGAAAGCGGTGGAATGCAGCGGGCGCGTAATCAAAGCGGGCGCGGCCCACGCTGGCATCGGCGCGCAGGGGCAGCACGATGCCGAACAGCGTCATCCACGTGAGGAAGATCGCCACCTGCCCGTAGGCTTCCGGGGAAAGCAGGTACAGGAAAACCGGCGCGACGAGGAAGTCGATTCCCTTGTGCAGCACGCTGCCGGCCAGGTACCATGCCGCGGCCTGCGCGGGCAGGCTGCGCCCGACCCCCTGGCGTGCGCCCGCCAGCCAGTCCGCAATCACCGCCCGGCCTCCTGCACACTGACGCCCAGCGCCCGGTACAGGCGCAGCATCTCCCGCGGGGTGAACGCGTCCGGCAGCGTGAGCAGGACGGCCTCCGCCTCCGGGTTCAGCCAGCGCGCGGTGTAAAGCGCCGTGCTGAAGCCGCCGGAGATCACGCGGCGCAGGCGCGGCCCCAGCCAGCTCACCACAACCTCGCTGGGCGCGGCCTGGTCCAGCCGGACGACATCCGTGAAAGCGAACAGTTCCGGGCGCGCTTCCCGCGGGTGCAGCTTCAGCAGCGGCAGGACGTCCTCCGCCGCGCAGCGGGCGATCGCGGCCTGGAACGCGGCCAGCATCGCCGGGGTGGTGTTGCGGGCAAGCGGCGGCAGGAACAGGGCGACCTGTGGCGCGGCGGCGGCGGGGGACTCCGGCGCGGGCAGGGGGAACAGCCCGCCCAGGTCGGCGGGGGTCAGGCGCAGCGGGGGCAGGGGATGGCGCGGCAGGCGGCGCAGCGCGGCATTGGCATGCTCCGGAAACAGCAGGTACGCCTCGTCCAGCGCCGCGAACTGGCCCACGCCGGTCGCCTGCTGGAAGTGGGGGCCATACACCAGCCGGAAGGCCCACGGGGCGCGCTTGGCGGCCAGGTGGCGCGGCGGCAGCGTGTCGATGTAGGCGGTCGTGCCGTGTTCCACGTAGGCCACCCGGCAGCCGGGATGACGCGCCTTCAGCCCGCCGGCGATCTGCTGCACGTCCGGGCGCAGGTCGCTGAACACGCCCACCCAGTCGATCTCAAGAGGCCGCGTGAGGCGCAGGGCGCGCCGCGCGGCCAGGATCAGGGGCAGGTGGTTGGTCAGGCGGGCGGGCGGCAGGCGGCGCCAGGCGGGGTGGCCCAGCGTGCGCGGGTAGCTGTAGACCCCCGGCAGGACGGCGATCTGAGGCTGGGGCAGCAGGCCCGCTGTTCCCAGCAGGCCTGTTGTTTTCAACAGGTCGTCCAGGCCGGGGGCCAGCCGCCGGGCGCCGGGGAAGTCATCGAACAGCAGCACCAGCGCGGGGCGTTCCGGCGCGGCCTGGATCAGCCCCAGCGTAAAGAGCACGTGCAGGGGGGAATGAACCAGAAACACCCGGCAGGGTGGCATAGGCGCCCCGTTAGCCCGTGATGCTCACGTCCAGCACGTAGCCGATGTTTGTCGCGCCGCCGCCCGGGGCCACGCGGATCAGGTAATCCTGCGTGGCGGGCAGCACCCCGCTCCAGGCGCCCTCGTATTCGGCCAGGTACGCGCCATCCGCCCCCCGGATCATGAGGTAGGCCTGCGCCGCCGGGGTGACGCTCACGCTCATCGTCTGCCCGGCGCGCGCTTCCAGCACGTAGGTCACGCCCTCTGCGTTGACGAGCGTGCCATCCAGCCGGGCGGCCGTGGACCCCGGCGCGAAGTTGATGCGCCGCGCGATGGCGATATCCAGGCTGTAGCGGGCCGTGCCGCCGCTGGAGATCACGCGGATCAGGTAATTCTGCGCGCCGGGCAGCACGCCCGACCACGCCGTTTTCATCTCGGTCATTTGCAGCAGGCTGCTGCCATCCGCGCCCTCAATCGCCAGCCAGGCGTTGTTGCCCGTCTCCGGTGCGCTGAGCCGCACGTCCATCCACTGGCCGGCGGCGGCTTCCAGCGCGTAGGTCGCCTCGTACTGCCCGGAGATCTGGCCGGTCACGGTGGCGGCGGTGGTCCCCGCTGCGAACTGCACCCGCTGCGGGATGGTGACGCGCAGCGTGTAATCCGCGCTGCCGGCCCCCGCGCCCACCTGCACCAGGTAGCCCTGCGTGCCGGGCAGCACGCCCTGCCACGCGATCTGGCGCGCGTCGGCGCGCAGCAGGGGGGTGCCATCCTGCCCCGTGATCGCCAGCCAGGCGTTGCCGCCGGGCGTCACAATGCTGGCGCTGAGATACTGCCCGGCGCCGGCTTCCACGATATAGCTGTCCACTTCCGGCACGGTCACGCTGCCAGTGACGGCGGTGGTGGTTTCCCCGCTGCCAAAGCGCAGCGTGCCCGGCACGGTGATCTGCAGCGTGAAGGCCGTGGCCGCGCCGCTGTTCTGCACCTCGATGCGGTAATCACCCGTGGCGGGGACCTTGCCGCTCCACGTGGGGATGCCGGGCGTGCTGCGGCCCAGCAGCGCCCCATTCGGGGCGTACACGCTGACGCTGAAGGCCGGCAGGCTGGCGGCGGAATAGGGCGTGACATTGGCGATCAGGGTTTGCCCGGCCATCACGTTGATCACGTAGCGCGCCACGCCACCGACCCCGATCGGCTGGTCGGCCAGCGTGCTGGCGGTGGCCCCGGTGCTGAAACGGATGCGCGCCGGGGAGGGCGTAGCGGTGATAACCGGCGCGGCGGTGGGGATCGCGGTTGGCGGCAGCCAGACGGTCGTGCTGGTGGGCAGCGGGGTGATCGTCGGCAGGCTGAATGTGGCCGTGGGCAGGTCGGTCGGCAGGACGGGCTGGCCGGTGGGCGGCTGGCCCACGTTCGACTTGAGGTTACAGGCCAGCGCGCCCAGAGTCAGCATGGTCAGCACCAGCAGCAGCGCCTTGATTCGCATGTTCCTCCCCCTTCACGTGTGAGGTGTCCTGCCCTCAGTATAGGCCCTTTCCCGGCCCGACGCAGGTTGTTTGCCTTTGCGTTCTCCGCGCCCTTTGCGGTTAAGGCCGTTGCTACTCTCCCGGGTAGCGCACGCCCCACGCCGCCCGCAGGCCGTCCATCAGGCGCATCAGCGCCAGACTCTCATCCAGCGGCATGATCGCGCTCTCCGTCTTTCCGGCGCGCAGGCAGGCATGCACCTCCTCCACCTCGTAGATGTAGCCCGTGCTGGCTCGCGGCGCGGCGATTGTCTCCGGCTCGCCCTCCAGCGGGTGCAGCGTGGCCCGCTCCGGGCAGAAGAATGTCTCATCCAGCTTGATATACCCCGCCGTGCCGGCCACAAACGCCTCGTTGGGCTTCTTCAGGCGCATGCTGCACGTCAGACGCGCGCTGGCCTCCGGGTAGATGAAGGTCAGGCTGTCCAGCTCGTCCACGCCGGTTGGGGCCAGGTGCGCGTGGCTCTGGATGTCATCCGGCAGGCCGAGCAGCATCGCCGTGAACGAGATCGGGTAAATGCCCAGGTCCAGCAGCGCGCCGCCCGCCAGCTCAGGGGCATACAGGCGGTGGGCCGGGTCATACGGCACGTGGATGCAGAAATCGGCCGTCACCAGCCGCACGTCCCCGATGCGCCCCGCCGCCACCCACTCCCGCACCTGCTCGATCACGGGGAAGAAACGCATCCACATCGCTTCCATCAGGAACAGGTTTTTCTCCCGCGCCAGCGCGATGCACGCTTCCGCCTGGGCCGCGTTCTGGGTGAAGGCCTTCTCGCACAGCACGTGCTTGCCCGCCTCCAGGCACAGGCGCATGTTATCCGCGTGGTGGCTGTGCGGCGTGGCGATGTAGATCACGTCCACGGCGGGGTCGGCGGCCAGCGCCTCGTAGCTGGCGTGGCGGTGAGGGACGTTCCAGCGATCGCCGAAAGCGTCGGCGCTGGCCTGCGTCCGCGAGCCCACCGCGACCAGCTCGGCGGCGGGGCTGTCGATCAGGGATTGGGCCATCGCGTGGGCGATTCCGCCCGTCGCCAGGATGCCCCAGCGGATTCGATCAGACATGGGATGCTCCTTTTTCGGTTTCGGACTCATACCCGGGGCGCGCCGGAATGCAGATGCAGCGCGGCCTGGTGAACCAGCGCGGCCAGCCGCGGCACCTGTTCCGCGATCACGCGCTGCTCGCTGCGCCATTCAAACAGCGGCCCGACCCCGCCATATTCAAACGCCACCAGCCAGGGCGCGGGCCACGCCCCCACCGCGATGTTATCCAGCACCCAGCCGAAGATCGCCCAGTCCTCGGTGTCCAGTTCCAGGTGATCCTGCAGGCGGCCATCCTCCCGCTGCTGGATGCCGGTGATGTGCAGCTCGTGCAGGCGCTCTACCGGCAGCGCCGCCAGGTACTCCTGCGCCGGCCAGCTCATGTAGTGCGCCGCGATCACGCCGTGCGACACGTCCAGCAGCAGCCCGCAGCCGGTTTCGGCCACCACCCGGCCGATCACGGACGGCTCCACCGCCGCGCGCAGGATCTGCCCCTGCCCGGCGTGGTAAGGCACGTTCTCCACGATCACGCGCCCCGGCCCGAAGCGATCCACCGCCGCGCGCACATCCCGCAGGAATGCGGCCGCGACCCGATCCAGGTGGGCCGGGGCGGTCGAGTCAGGCGGGATGTCGGGGTAATCGGCGCGGCTGGCGCCCAGGTGCAGGTTGATCGTAGGCGTGCCGGTATCCGCCGCGAACGCCGCGATCTCGTCCCAGTCCACCGCTGGCGGCTCCGCCGCCCCGGCCCGCAGCTCAAAATGCACGGCCACCGGGCGGTGCGGCCGGGCCGCGGCGATCAGCTCCGGCCAGGGCGGGCATTTGAAGCGGTCGATCGCGATGCGTCCCGCCTGGAGCAGGGCGACGGCCTGGGGCGAATAGTTCAGCGCGAAATCCACGGGCGATCCTTTCGGCGGCGCAGGCGGCTCCGCCTGCCTGATCGTCACCATAACGCACTCCTCAGCCTGGTGCAACCCGCACTAAAGGACTATTTCCCCCCATACGTCGATTAGCCTGCGATTAGGGAACAGCTTCACAATCCGGCGGCGGGCGGCTTTTTTCCCGAACGGATATAAACCCAGAATTAGGGAAAATTTTCACAGCCCGCTACATATTCTCAACGCCTCAATTTGGCGCATAATGTAAGATGTCGGCTTATCAAAAGTCAGTGTAAGGAGCAGAAAAGTGAAGAGACTTTTTGTAACGTTTTTTGTGGCGCTGGCCGTGCTGCTGGTTGGCGCGCTGGGCGTTTTCGCGCAGGATGCGATGGCACCGCCGACTGTGATGCTGGGCGGCAATGACGAGCTTGGCCCCTTCCTGGTGGATTCCGAGGGCATGACGCTGTACCTCTATGCCATGGACCAGCCCGGCGTGACCAACTGCTATGACCGGTGCGCCGTCGCCTGGCCGCCGCTGCTGGAGGGCGACACCCGTCCCACCCTGGAGGAAGGCGTGCCGGGGCGGCTGGGCGTGATCCCGCGCAATGATGGCGGGCGGCAGATCACCTATAACGGCTGGCCGCTGTACTACTGGCAGGACGACATGGCCCCCGGTGACGCGACCGGCGAGGGGGTGAACGGCGTGTGGTACGTGCTCTCGCCGCCAACGGTGGGGCTGGGCGGCAACGACGAGCTGGGCCAGTTCCTTGTTGGCCCGGACGGCATGACGCTTTATGGCTTCGCCAATGACGAGCCGGGCGTGAGCAACTGCTACGACCAGTGCGCGGTCAACTGGCCGCCGCTGCTGGTGGACCTGGCGGATCAGCTCAGCACGCTGCCGGGGCTGGTGGGTGAGTTCGACACGACCACGCGCACCGACGGCACGCTCCAGGTGACCTATGACGGCTGGCCGCTGTACTACTGGGTCAACGATGAGGCGATAGGCGACTCAACCGGGCACGGCGTGAACGACGTGTGGTTCGTGCTGAAGCCGCCGACGGTGAACCTGGGCGGGGATGACAACCTGGGCGATTTCCTGATCGGCCCGGATGGCATGACCCTGTACCTCTTCACCAATGACGCGGCCGATGTGAGCAACTGCTACGACCAGTGTGCGGCTAACTGGCCGCCGCTGCTGGTGGCGGAGGGCGAAACCCCCACCGCGGGTGAGGGCGTGCCGGGCGAGCTGGGCGTGATCACGCGTGAAGATGGCGGGCTGCAGGTGACGTATGACGGTGTCCCGCTGTACTACTGGTTCAACGATGTGGTACCCGGCGATGCCACCGGGCAGGATGTCGGCGGCGTGTGGTATGTCGTCAGCCCCGGCGGCGGGATGTAAGGCCGGGCGCGGCGCGGTTTCACGTGCCGGGATAACCTGCCCCTGATGAGAAAGGCGGGGAGCGAGGCTGACACCCTCCCTCCCCGCTTTTTTTGCAGGCACAACGCCTCTGGGCGAAGCAGGGACGATTCCGCTGGCCGTTGTTCCGGGCGCTTCACGAAGCACCCTTTTTGAGTCGCGCCCTACCATGCCGGCAGGCTGGGGATGATGAAGCGCCACAGCGCCAGCGCGCTCAGCCCGGCCAGCCCCCACATGATGACGGTGGGCATCCAGCGTGACCAGCGCCCAGGCAGCAGCCCGGCCCACCCCGCCCAGCCGCCCGCGAACGCCAGCGCGAAGGCGCTCAGCGCCGGGAACAGGTAGCGCCCCTGGAATTGCACGAAGCTCAGGTTGTAGTAAGCGAAGGCGGCGAAGCCGAGTGCCGCCACCGCCACCATCAGCAGCAGCGCATCCCGCCGCGCGCCCTCCGGCCAGCCCTGCCGTCGCGCCAGCACGATCAGCCCGGCGGCGCTGAGCAGCGTGAACGCCAGCAGGACGGTATAGACCCAGCCCGGCATCGGCACGCCCATCCAGCCGAACTGGCCCCAGAAGCTCTGAAACGTCGTGCGCAGGCCCTGCTCCAGCCAGCCGCCAAAGCCGTATTCTGCGATCCAGTCGGCGGTGCGCGGCTGGCCCACCACCACGACGTCATGGCGGGCCATGCCCAGCACGTCCGGCCAGCCGTACAGCGTCACGTTGCGCGCCCACCACACCCCGCCGATCAGCAGCGCAGGGAGCAGGAACAGCGCCCCCGCCCGCAGCAGCCGGGGCAGCGCCCGCCCGGGCTCCCGCCGCCAGCGCAGCAGGAGGGCCAGCACGAACAGCGGGCCGAGCAGGAAGGTGGAGGCTTTCGTCAGGAAACCCAGCCCCATGATCACGCCCATCGCGGGCGCGGCGCGGCCCCGCAGCCAGCCCGGCAGGCGATCCAGCGTGTACCCCACCGCCAGCCAGACGCCCAGCGCCACGATTAGCCCGGCCAGCGAGTCATTGCCCGCCCCGGCCATGATCGCGATGCGCTGGGGCAGGAAGGCCGCGAACGCCGCCGCCCCCAGCGCCACCGGCCCGGACGCGCTCACCGCCCGCGCGATGGCGTAAATCGCGGCGATCGTCCCTGCACCCAGCAGCGCGGAGAACAGGCGCAGCGCGATCAGGCTGCCCCCGCTGATCCGGTACACGGGCGCGGCCAGCAGGTAGTACAGCGGCGGCTGGTGATCCTCATACTGAAGCGCGGCCAGCCCGCCCAGGAGGGCCGGGTCGAATCCGCTGCCGGTCAGCAGGGCCAGGTAGTCGGCGTCCCAGTCGCCAGGCAGCATCACGGGGCAGCAGCCGCCCTCCGCCACCTGGCGGGTGTAGTTGTAGTGCGCGGGCTCGTCGGGAACCTGCCAGGCGGGCGTCTGCGTGGCATACAGCACGGCCAGCGCGCCATAAACCAGCAGGATGGCGATCAGGATCAGGCGTTCAGGCGTTTTTTCGGGCATGGGGCAGCGCTCATTTCCGGTTCGGGTCACGCGCCGCCATTATACCCCGGCGGGCGCGCTCCTGCGCCGGCTGTGGATAACACCGCCCCGTTCTGTGGATAACTCACGTCCGGGGTGTGGATAAGAATCGGGGATAAGTGTGCACAACCCGCGAATCCGGTGGATAAGGCGTGCATAACCCCGCCCTGTTGCAGCGGAGTAGTCATTATTTTGCGGCGTCGCTTTGATGATTTTGCGGGTACGTTAGACGCGGTATTAGTAGCGTCGCTTTGCAAAGCGACGCTACACAGAGGCCGCATCGATCAACCGAGGTTAATTCCCCTGCATCCGCATGTCATCAACCGCCGGATCAGTCCGCGAAGAACCCGAACTCCACGAAGTAGCACGGCTGCCCATCACACGGCGCGCTGCCGTGCTCCCGGAAGATGAACACCCCGCCGTGGTGGCGCTTCATCTTCTTCTTGAGCGTGTTCCACTGGGACTTGCTGGGCTCCGTCTGCCCCTCGGCCAGCGCGAAAAAGTCCGGCGCGAAATAGGCGCGGAAATGGCCGTCGTCATACGACATCAGCTTGCGCAGGAAGGTTTCCGGCCGCACGTGGGTGTTGGTGAACACGCCAGCGGCGTAGCGGTGCGCCCGGTCGAAGGGCGTCTTTTTGAACTGGGGTAACGAGGCGCGCATGGGGGTCCTCACCGCTCAGCGGTGTGATTGGGTGTATGGCGCCATTATAGCAGGCGCGGCGGCCTGCTGCCCCCCGCCGCCTAGCCCAGGCCCAGCGCGCCCAGCAGCGCGATCCCGGCCAGGCTCAGCACCCCCACGACCAGCGCCGCGCCCAGCCCGGCGTAAAACGGGCGCAGCCCCAGCGCGCGAATCTGGGCGAAACGCGTGCCAAGCCCCACACCGGCCATCGCCATCGCCAGGAAGTTTTCCGCCCACAGTTTGAGCGTGTCCACCAGCGCGGCCCAGCCCGCCGCGTCCCACAGGCCTAAGGCCCGCCCGCCGCCCGCCACCAGCGCATCGCCCAGCGTGCGCGCCAGCGCCAGGGCGATAAACCCCAGGATGAACACCGGGAACAGGCTGAGGATGCTGACCCGCGCCGCGCCGCCCGCGCCATCCCGGCGGCGATAGAGGTAGGCCATCAGGGGGATGACCCCGGCCATGAACACGTTGCGCACCAGTTTGGTGACGGTGGCCGTATCCAGCCCGGCGGGCGCGTTGAACAGGTCGGCGTAAATCAGGCCGCCGCCGGCGACCTGCGCGGTTTCGTGGATGGAGGTGCCCAGGAACAGCCCGGCATAGACCGGGTTCCCGGGGAAGAGGGCGTTCGCCAGGTAGGGGTAGAGGAACATTGCCAGCAGGCCGAACACGGTGATATTGGCCACCGCGTAGGTGATCTCCTCGTCCTCGGCGTCAATGGCCGGGCCGGTGGCGACGATGGCCGTCGCCCCGCAGATGCTCGTCCCCACCGCGATCAGGGTCGCCATGCGCTCCGGCAGGGCCAGCCGCCGCCCCAGCCAGCGGGTGAACACCAGCGCCCCGACAATGCACAGCACGATCAGCGGCACGCCCAGCGCGCCCAGGCGCAGCACATCCGCCAGCCCCAGGCGGATGCCCAGCAGGATGATCCCCAGGCGCAGCACCTTCTTCACGCTGAACTGCACGCCCGGCCGCAGCGCCCCCGGCAGCGTGAGCAGGTTGCCCAGCGCCAGGCCGATCAGGATCGCCATCATGATCCCGGAGATCGGGCTTTTTTCGAAGCCCAGCACCTGCTCGCCCAGCCATTCGCTGGCCCACAGCCCGGCCGCGGCCACCAGCGCGGTGAGCGCCAGGCCCGGCAACAGGCGCGCGAGGCCCCGCAGCCAGCCGTCCCCGGGTGGTGATGCTTCCCTGCCAGAATCGCCCATAGCCTGCCCCCTCTTGCTGCGATGAATACCCGTGAGGATTGTAGCCGCAGGCAGGCCAGAGCGCAATTAATTCGTCAAGTTGAAAAATTAACCTATCGACGGCGGAACATGCGTGATAATGCCAGGGCGCGTGTTCAATTGCGCAGCGGCTCCCCCACGATCACGATCCGGAAGCCGCGCTCCGGCCCCCAGGACTGGGGCGTGTGCCGCGCCCGGTACGTCGTGCGCAGGCGATCCAGCGGCTCGTTATAGGCCCCGCCGCGCAGCACGCGCAGCGTGCCTTCCGCCGGGCCGGCCGGATTGACCGCCTTCGCGTCAATATCCACGTAGGAGCGCGCCTGGTACCAGGACGCGGTCCACTCCCACACGTTGCCGGCCATGTCCTGCGCGCCCACCCACGCCGCGCCCAGCGGCCGGGCGTCTGGCCCGACCGCCGCCATCCCGCCACAGCCCGGCGCAATCGCGCGCTCGCAGGCCGGGTCGGCGAAGCCCCACGGGTAGGGGTAGCCCTGCGGCCCGCGCGCGGCGTACTCCCACTGCATCTCGGTGGGCAGCGTGCCGCCCGCCCACGCTGCGAAGGCCTCCGCCTGCTCCCAGGTCACGTTGACGACCGGGTGATCGATCCGGTCGGGATCGTTGTAGGCCGTGCGCTCCACCGGGGGCGTGCAGGCCCCCTCCTCCACGCAGCGCGCGTACTGGGCATTGGTGACCTCAAACTGCCCGATCCAGAACGCCGTCAGGCAGACCTCGCGCGCCGGGGATTCCTCAGTGGGGCCGTCGTTGCGCCCCAGCACGAAACACCCCGCCGGGACTTTGACCATCGGCAGCGCGCCGAACGTGGCGTACTGCGGCGCCCACTCCGCGTTGGGCCGCCCTGCGCTGATGAACTCCGGCCCCTGGCTGCACCCGGCCAGCACCAGCCCCGCCAGCATGATGCCCGCCACAATCACCCCGCGCCGCCAGTATTGCGTATCCCCCATGCCTGACCTCCCCTGCCTGTAATTGCCTGTGATACCGGCATTGTAGTGAGGAACGCGCCCCGGCACAAAAGCGGCTCCCCGGCCCCGACCGTTGCCTGCGGCCCGTCTGCCAGAGTTGACAATACAATCAAATACATATTACAATCAAATGTATTGCATTGTATCTTCATCTGTTGTGCGGCAGGATAGGGGGGGCTGGCATGCCTGTTGATCGCGACAGTCCTGTACCACTTTACCAGCAATTGCATGACTGGCTGCGCTCTCGCATCGTGCAGGGCGACCTGATCGCGGGCGAGGTGATCCCGACGGAAATGGAGCTGGTGCGGGAATTCGGCCTCAGCCGGGTGACCGTCCGCCGGGCGCTGCAGCTGCTGGTGGATGAAGGGCTGATCATTCGCCAGGTGGGCAAAGGCTCCTTTGTCTGTTCCCACAAGCTGCGCGAAAACCTGTCCTCCCTGCGCGGTTTCGCCGAGATGATGCTCATCCAGTATCCCGGGCACAGCATGGAAGTGCTCGGCTTTGGGATCGTCACGCCGCCGGATGACGCACGCCGGCACCTGGCGCTGGAAGCGCATGAGCAGGTGATCTGCATCCGCCGCCGCCATGTGCTGGAGGAGTCGCCCCTGGCCTACGCCCTGATTTACCTGCCGCTCGATATTGGCGGCACCCTGACCCCGCATGAGGTGGCCCAAACCTCGATCTATTCCCTGATTGCCCAGAAACTGGCGCTCAGCGTGCACTCGGCCACGCAGATGATCAGCGCGATCGGCGCCGACCCGGTGGTGGCAGCCCAGCTGGCCGTGCCGGTGAAATCGCCCGTCCTGCTGGTGCGGCGCATCACCTACTCGTCCGCGGAACGCCCGCTGGAATACATCCGGCTGTATTACCCCGGGGAACGCCATGAGATCGCGATGGAAGTGTACCGGGACACGATGCGCATCACCGAAGAACAGCACACGTCACAGATCACGACCTGAGATCAGGTAAGGTGGAGCCCGATGACCACGCCCAGAGTGGACAGCCATACCCATATCGGCCTTGAGACATTTCTGGCGGAGCCGATCCCGGCGGAGAAGCGCGCCCGGCCCGCCTTCCAGGACAGCCTGGAGGCCACGACTGAGCAGCTGATCATGGCCATGGACGCCAACGCGGTGGATCAGGCGATCACCTTCGGTTTCCCGCTGAAGGAGATCGACCGGGTGCGGGCCAATGACTACGTGCTGGAAGCGGCGCGGCAGTTCCCCCGCCGGATCATCCCGTTCGCGCTGCTGGGGGATGACACAGAGGACTGGCTCAAGCGCGGGATGCGCGGCTTCAAGCAGCAGAACATCCTGTACGCGCCGGAGCGCTTCGACGTGTTCCGCGCCTACCACATCATTGCGGAGGCGGGCGTGCCGGTGCTCATCCATTTTCGCGCCGGGCCGGGCTATGATGTTTCCGGGCAGGTGCGGCACCTGCTGGAGCGTGTCCCGCGGCTCAGAATCATCGTCGCGCACATGGGCCGCCACACCCCGAACACCAGCCAGGGCGTCGAATCCGCGCTGCTGAACCTGATCGACTGCCCCAACGTCCTGTTTGAAACCTCCACCGTGCGCGATCCGCGGGCGGTGGCGCGGGCGGTGGCCGTGGTCGGGCCGGAGCGGGTGATCTTTGGCTCGGACTATCCCTTCAATTCCTATCTTGATCCTGACCCGCTGGCGGTGGAGATCGGCGTGGTGCAGGCCGCGGGCCTGCCCCAGGACATCCAGCGCAAGGTGCTGGGGGAGAATATCTTACAGTTTTTGGGCATGACGGAGGAGACAACATGACCGGAATCAGGCTGTCCCAGATCACGTATGACATGGTGCCGGCCGCCATCCAGCAGTACCCGGTGGCGCTGCTGCCCATTGGCGGGGGGACGAAGGAACACGGGCCGCACCTGCCCCTGGGGACGGACCAGATGGTGGTGGACGCGCTGGCGGAGCGAGTGCTGCAGGCCGCGCCCGTGATGCTGCTGCCGACGCTGGCCTACGCGTACTACCCCGCTTTTGTAGACTGGCCAGGGAGCGTATCGATCGCCGCCCGGCACTTCACCGACTTCGTGGCGGATATCGTCCGGTCGATGCACCACCACGGCCTGCGCAAATTCCTGCTGCTGGATGGCGGTGTGTCCACCCACCCGCCGCTGAAAACCCTGTCCTCCGACCTGCATCAGGAGCTGGGCGTGCTGGTGGCGGTGACCGACATCATCGGGCTGGGCGCCGAAGCGTACGCCGAGATGGAGGAACAGCCCAGCGGGGGGCATGCCGACGAAATGGAAACCTCCTGCATGCTGGCCCTGCGGCCCGACCTGGTGAAGATGGAGCGCGCCCCCCGCGAGTGGCGGACGGGCATCCCCGGCGCGTTCGGCCCGACCGGGATCAAGAAGATCCACATCGGGGGCAAGATGCGCACCCCGAACGGCATCAACGGCGATGCCACGCTGGCGACCGTCGAGAAGGGCGAAAAAGCCCTGGCGGCCATGGCCCAGGACATCATCACGTTTGTCGAGCATTTCATCCAGACACCGCTGCCAGACGAAGGATAGCCCGATGCCCCAGGCACTCAACAAAGCCGAACTGCTGGCCCTCGCCGCCCGGTATGACGCCGACTTCAACCCGACGGCAGGGTCTGACATCATCATCACCAAAGGCCAGGGGGCGGTGCTGACGGACTCCGACGGCCACGAGACGATCGATATGAGCGACATCATCGCCAACGTGGGCCATTGTCACCCGCACCAGGTGGCCGCGCTGCAGGCCGCGCTGACCGAGATGATCACCGCCAAAAGCGGCCTGACCAACCCCGCGCGGGCGCAGCTTGTGGCGAAGCTGGCCGCGCTGGCGCCGGATAACCTGGATAAGGTGTACCTTGTCTCCGGCGGCGGCGAGGCGATCGACTGGGCGATCCGGATTGCCCGGCGCGCCACCGGGCGGCACGAAATCCTGTCGTTCTGGGGCGGCATCTACGGGCGCACCTACGCCTCCATGAGCCTGAACGGCCTGCTCCGCCGGCGGCGCGAGTTCGGCCCGGTGATGCCCGGCGTGATCCACGCGCCCTATCCCTACTGCTACCGCTGCCCGTTCGACAAATCGCCGGAGTCCTGTGACTTCTTCTGCCTCGATTTTCTGGACGAGGTGATGCTGCACGAAAGCACCGGCGACCTGGCCGCGGTCATCGTGGAGCCGTACCTGGGCGTGGGCGGGCTGGTCTTCCCCCCGGAGGGCTACCTGACCCGGCTGCAGGCCTGGACGAAGGAACGCGGCGCGCTGTTTATCCTGGATGAGATCCAGGCCTCCTTTGGCCGGACGGGCAAGATGTTCGCGCTGGAGTGGGAAGGGCTGCGGCCGGACATGCTGTGCATCGGCAAGGGGCTGGGCAGCGGCATCTCCATCGCGGCGCTGCTGGCCGAATCGCGCCTGATTGACACGCTCTACCCTGGCGAGCTGGGCGGCGGCAACGGCGGCAACCCGGTCGCCTGCGCCTCCGCGCTGGCCGTGCTGGAGATCATGGAGAACGAGGCGCTGGTTGACCACGCCCTGCAGATTGGCGAGCTGCTGCTGGCGCGTTTCCGCCGGTGGCAGGCCGAGTTTGAGATCATCGGGGACGTGCGGGGCCAGGGCGCCTGCCTGGCGATCGAGTTTGTCAGGGATCGCGCCAGCAAAACGCCCTATCCCGAAGTCGTGCAGCACATCCAGCAGGCGAGCTACCCGCGCGGGGTGTACATCGGCAGCCGGAATCATATCCTCGATTTCCGGCCGCCGCTGGCGCTCACGCTGGAGCAGGCGGCTGCCGTGGCCGATGTGATCGAGGACATCCTGCGTCATTTCACCCCATAGCTCAGGGCAGCAAGGAGGGCCGTATTGGCGTCAAGCACACCCATAGCGTTTCGATCAATTTGCCAGTTGAGCATTGCTGAATAGGGAGGCAATCACATGTATCGCAGAAACTTATTGTCACTGGCCGTACTACTTTTCTTGCTGGTGGGGGCGTTGGGGCCGGTTGCCCGGGCGCAGGCGCCCGTCACCCTGCGCTTCCCGATCACCAGTGACCCGGCCAGCCTGGAACCCGGGCTGGTGAAGGAGCTTTATGCCGGGCAGCTCGCGCTGAACCTGCACGCCGGGCTGTTCACCTACGACGCCGAATCGAATGTCGTGCCGTACCTGGTGGAGACGTACGACGTGTCGGATGATGGCACGGTCTACACCTTCAATCTGCACGAAAACGCGACCTGGCACAACGGCCGCGCGGTCACCGCGCAGGACTTCAAGCTGGGCTGGGAGCGCTATCTTGACCCCAACGTGGGCGCGCAGACCGCGGGCGAGCCGTTTAACCAGATCGTGGGCGGCGCGGCCATGTGGAACGGTGAGGCCGACGAGCTGGAAGGCGTGGTCGCCCTGGATGAAAAGACCCTCCAGGTCACGCTGACCGGGCCGTCGCTCACCTTCCTGCAGGACCTGGCCGTGCCGGTGATGTGGGTTGTGCCGAGCGAGGCCGTAGTCCCCGGCTCGCCGGAGTGGGTGGATGGCCCGGTGGGCGCGGGGCCGTACCGCTTCGTGGAATGGACGCCCAACGTGCGCATCCTGCTGGAAGCGAACGATGACTTCTTCCTGGGCCGTCCGGCGGTGGACCGCATCGAGTTCGTGATCGTGCCGGACGCCTCTACCGCGCTGGCGCAGTTTGAGGCCGGTGAGCTGCACATCGTCGGCGTGCCGCCCAGCGACCTGGCCCGTGTCACGAATGATCCGGTGCTCAGCGAGCAGCTGGCCTACTTCACCCGCGCGCAGCTGCGTTACGCCGGTATGAACCAGAGCATGTTCGAGCCGTTCCAGGACGTGCGCGTGCGCCAGGCGTTCAACTACGCCATCGACAAGCAGGTGATCGCGACCAACATCCTGAACGATTCCCAGGAAGTGGCCACCGGCCTGGTGCCGCCGAACATCCCCGAATACAACCCCGACCTGGAAGGCTACCCCTATGACCCGGCCATGGCCCAGCAGCTGATGGCCGATGCCGGCTACCCGAATGGCGAGGGCTTCCCCGTGCTGGAGCTGGCCACGCTGAGCACCACCGAGGCCGAAGCCGTCGCCGCCATGCTCGCCGGTAACCTGGGCATCACGGTCGAAATCCTGCAGCCGGAGCGCGGCGACATGATCAGCGGACTGTGGGCGCACGACCGCTGGCAGATGTTCCTGTTCGGCTGGACGGCGGACTCGCCCTCCGCCTCCGTGTGGACGTATGAACTGCTGTACTGCGGGCTGGACAGCAACTTCTCCACCTACTGCAATGAGGAGGTGGACGCGCTGATCGACCAGGCGCGGGCGGCGACCGACATGGACACCGCGATCGCGGCATGGCAGGCTGCTGAAGCGCTGGCCATGGAAGATGCCGCCATGATCCCGACGGGCTACGCCCGCTACATCTACCTGGTGAATCCTGCCGTATCCGGGTTCCAGGCGAATATGTTCGGGCCAATGGGCTTTCAGACAGCCGCCATTGACGCCGGTTCGTAATCACGCTTTTCGTTCCTGGTAAGGGGGTGGCCGGGGGAGTGGGCGCGCCCGCCCTCCGGCTGCCTCCACCGCCACCCACAGCGCTACCCGGAGGTTGACGTGTCACAATACTTTGCCCGGCGCCTGATCTTCATGGTGTTCAGCCTGTTCGGCGCGACCTTCCTGGCCTTCACCGCGTCCCGGCTGGCGCCCGGCGATCCCCTGCGCATGATGGCCGGCGAGCAGAACGTCTCGCCGGAGGTCATCGCCGCGTGGGAGGCGCGTTACGGCCTGGACAAGCCGATCCCGGTGCAGTACTTCTACTACGTGGCGAACGTGTTCCAGGGCGACCTGGGCACGTCCTACCAGTACATCGGCATGCCCGTGACCGACCTGATCGGGCCGGCGATCCTGGTGACGCTCCGCTGGGAGACGGTCGCCCTGGTTTTTGCGATCGTCATCGCCATCGCGCTGGGGACGATCGCCGCCCTGAACCAGAACACCTGGATCGATTCCGCCACCATGACGGTGGCCCTGGTGGGCATTTCCCTGCCGGATTTCGCGCTGGCTACCTTCCTGATCGTGGGGTTTTCGCTGCAGCTGGGCTGGCTGCCGGTGGCCGGGTTTGAAACGCCCGCGCACTTCGTCCTGCCGGCGCTCACGCTGGCGGTGCGGCCGTGCGCCCTGCTCTCGCGGATGGTGCGCGCCTCCATGCTGGATGTGATCCACCAGGATTACATGACGACCGCCCGCGCCAAGGGGCTGAGCGAACGGGTCGTGATCCTGCGCCACGGGCTGCGCAACGCCCTGCTGCCGATCCTGACCGTGGTGGGCATCCTGATCGGGCGCATCCTGAGCGGCTCGTTCATCGTGGAGACGATCTTCAACATCCCCGGCATCGGGCGGGTGGGCGTGACGGCGGTGCTGCAGCGCGACTACCCCGTGATCCTGGGCGCCACCCTCACGCTGGCGGCGGCCTTCCTGATCACCACCCTGGCGGTGGACATGCTGTATGGCGTGCTTGATCCGCGTATTCGCTCCAGTGAGCAATGAGGCTGCCGTGTCCGTTGAAAGAGTAAACGAAACCCTGCAGATGATGTATAAGCCCACCAACCTCTGGCTGGATGCGCTCCGGCGCCTGATGCGCAATCGCGGCGCCATGCTCTCGGCGATCTACCTGATCGTGCTGGTTTTTGTGGCTGTGTTCGCGGGCGTGGTCGCCCCCTACGAGGTCAACACGCCGGATTTCACCCGCATCCGGGAGACGCCCAGCGCGGATCACCTCTTCGGGACGGATGAGCTGGGCCGCGACATCCTGACCCGGATCATCTACGGCGCGCGCATCTCCCTGTATGTGGGCGTGGTGGTGCAAACCACCGCGACGGTCATCGGCCTGACGCTGGGACTGGTGGCGGGTTACTACGGCGGGGCCGTGGATGTCATCATCATGCGCGCGGTGGACATCATGTACGCGTTCCCCAACTTCCTGTTCGCGGTGTTTATGGTGTCCCTGCTGACGCCGAACACGAACAGCGTGATCCTGACGCTGACGCTGGTGGGCTGGCCGTTCGCCGCCCGGCTGGTGCGCGGGCAGGTGCTTTCGATTAAGCGGGAGGATTACGTGCTGGCGGCGCGGGCGCTGGGCCTGCGCGACTGGCAGATCATCCTGCGCTACATCCTGCCGAATTCGCTCACGCCGATCATCATTCAGTACACGCTGGGGATCGCCACCACGATCATGGCGGAAGCGGGCCTGAGCTTCCTGGGGATTGGCATCCGCCCGCCCACGCCAACCTGGGGCGGGATGATCACCAAGGGGCGCGAGTTCTTCCGCAGCTCGCCCCACCTGGCGCTGTACCCCAGCATCATACTGGGGATGACCATGCTGGCCTTCAATTTCCTGGGGGATGGCCTGCGCGATGCGCTTGACCCGCGCATGAAGCGCTAGACCACCCCCGTATCAGGCGCCGCAGCCCTCAGGCCGGCATCAGCGCCATCTGGTCGGCCATCTGCATGTGACCGGCCAGCATCTGCCGCGCGCGGAACAGGCGGGACTTGATCGCGCCGACGCTGTCCCCGGTCGTCTCGGCGATTTCTTCGTAGGGCATGTCGTACCAGTAGCGCAGGATGACCGCCGCCCGGTACTTGGCCGGGAGCTTCTCCAGGATGGCCTGGACTTCGGCCTCGCGTTCGGACTGGATCATGCGCTGCTCCGGGCCGGGCTGGTGGCTGGCCAGCGTCCCGCCGGGGAGCTTTTCATCCTCCAGCGAGATCCAGAATAGGCGCCGCTTGCGCAGCTGGTCGATGCAGTAGTGGCTGGTGATTGAGAGCAGCCAGGTGACAAACTTGTGGTTCGGGTCGTACTGGTGCAGGCGGCGGAACGCGCGCATGAAGCATTCCATGGCGGCGTCTTCGGCCTCGTATGCGTCCCCGAGCATCCGGAAGGCCAGGTTGTAAACCTGGGTCTGGTACATCTGCACCAGTTCGGCGAATGCGTCCTGGTTACCTTCGAGCGTTTCCTGTATAAGCAGTTGTTCCTGGTCCATCAGTTTCCCCTCTTGATGTGACAGGTGCCGGAGCGGCAAGTGCCATGTGGTGCGGTCTGGCTCAGGGCTGCCTGCTGTCCCCTCAGAAGCAGTTCCCCCGCGGCCCTGAGCCTGGCCCGCAGTCTGGTATGTTGTCCCCTCTACAAGGTGGACAGTCCTGGAAGTCGCTGGGGGGCCGGTGCTGCGCTGGCCCTCCCCGATTGTGCCTGCTGCCTGGCCGGGCTGGCCGAAGGCTGCTGCGCGGCGGTGACGAGTGCGGCGGCCTGGGCGCGCCGGATCATGTCCCGGTGACGTTCCTGCTCAACTAACTGCTGAAACTGGTCAATCATGCTCTCCCCCTCCAACTTATCGCGCGTATGCCCGGCGGTGTTCAGGACTGGCCCCGCACGGCCTGCAGCAGGATTTCCGGCGCTTCGCCCTTGATCAGCAGGCTGTCGGCCTGCACATCCGCCGGGTCTTCCAGAAAGGCGTTGTACATCGTGAGCAGCACGACGCGGATGGCGGGATTGTGCTGCTTGATCTGGCGGGTGGCCTCCAGCCCGTCCATCACGGGCATCTTAATGTCCATCAGGATGACATCGGGCTGGTGCGCTTCGGCCAGCTTCACGGCCTCCGCACCATTCCCCGCCTCGCCAATCACCACGATCTCCGGGGCAGTTGCCAGGAGCGCCCGCAGGCCATCGCGGGAGGTACGGCGGTCATCAACAATCAGGACACGGGTTTGTTTTTCCATTACGGTTCCGGTTCTCGATTTCTCAGTCTGATACTTCTTCTTTCAGCTACATTACCAGTATGACAGGCGCAAACGTTTTTGCGATCAGCCGAATCACTAAACCGGACTACACAAAAAGACCGCCTTTCGGCGGCCTTGCTACGCAGGCTGTGGAGCGGGCCTACAACATTTGTTGTAGCGAGGCTCAGTCGTCGTCCAGCCGGGCGATGCCTTCCCGCAGCGCATACAGGGCCGCCTGGGTGCGGCTGGCCAGGTGCAGCTTGCTGAGGATGTTGCTCATGTGTGTGCGCACGGTGGCCTCGCTGATCACCAGCGCGTCCGCGATGTCGCGGTTGCTCTGCCCCTGGGCCACCAGGCGCAGCACCTCGACCTCGCGTTCGGTCAGCGGGTCGACATCCGCCGTTTTTGAGGGGCGCTGGCCCGCGATTTCCTGCAGCATCTTGCGGGCGATGGTGGGGTGCAGGGACGATTCGCCGCGATACACCTCGCGGATGGCCTGCACCAGGTCGTCCGGGCCGGAATCCTTGAGCAGGTAGCCCAGCGCCCCGGCCTTGATCGCCGGGAACACCATCTCGTCGGTGGCGAAGCTGGTCAGCACCAGGATGCGGATCTCGGCGCGGCTGGCCGTGATCTGGCGGATGGCCTCAATGCCGTCCATTTCCGGCATCACCAGGTCCATCAGGATCACGTCCGGCCCCACCCGCAGGGCCTCCTTCACGGCCTGCGCGCCATCCCGCGCCTCCCCCACCACCTCGATATGCGGCTCGGTGGCCAGCAGGGCGCGAATGCCCTTGCGGACGATATCATGGTCATCGGCGATCAGGACATGAATGGTCTCAGTCATGCGGCAACCTCAATTCTCACCCGGGTGCCCTGGCCCGGCTTACTGTCAATGGTCAGGCGGCCGTTGATTTCGGCGGCCCGTTCCTGCATCCCGGCCAGCCCCAGCCCACCCTGTTCCCGCGCGGCGGCCATATCAAACCCGGCCCCGTCGTCCATGATCTCCAGGATCACGGCCTCCTCGGCGCGGCACAGGCTGACCGTGATGCTCTGCGCGGCGGCATGCTTCAGCACGTTGTTCAGCACTTCCTGCGCGATCCGGTACAGGCCCGATTCAACGCGCTGCGGGAGCTGGATCGGCTCGTTCTCCACGGTATAGTTTACCTGCAAACCGGAGCGAGTCTCCACCGATTCCAGGCGCATCTGCAGCGCCGCCGCCAGCCCGACATCCGCCAGCACGGAGGGCCGCAGCTCGTAAATCAGCAGCCGCATCTCGCGCAGGGCTTCCTGTGCCGTGGCCTGCAGCTCCTGCAGGTGGTCGACCGCGCGCGGCAGATCCGGCCGGTCGACACTGAGCTGGCGGGCGGTTGCCTCCGCGTAGAGCGTCACTCCGTACAACGCCTGGGTGACCGAATCGTGCAGGTCGCGGGCCAGCCGCTGGCGCTCCTGGATCACGGCCAGCTGCTGGGCCTGCTCGAAAAGCCGGGCGTTTTCAATGGCGATGGCAGCCTGCCGCACGATGGATTCAAGCACGGTGACATCGCTTGTGTCGAAGGCGTCCAGCCGGCTGCTCTCCAGGTTCAGCACGCCGATCACGCCCCCTTTGGTGGTGAAGGGGATAACCAGCTCGGCGCGCGTATCCGGCGCGTCGGGCCAGTACAGGTAGCGCGAGTCGGCGCTGACATCCGGGACGAGCAGCGTTTCCCCGTGGGCCGCGACCCAGGCCGTGATCCCCTGCCCGCCAACCGGCAGCGGGGCCGGGCAGAACTGGCCGGGCCAGTCATCCCGCCGCCCTGCCCGAAAGACCAGCATGCCATCCTCGATCATGCCCACCGTGATCAGGTAGTAGCCAAACGTCCCGTGGACGAGGTTGACGATCTCCGTGAGCAGCTCGTCTGTATCCAGGATCGAGACAATCTGGCGGCCCACCTCGCTGATGAAGCGGAACTGGTCGGCGCGGCGCTGCTCCGCGCGGAAGAGCCGGGCGTTTTCCGCCGCCACCGCGATCTGGCGCGCGATCGACACCAGCAGGTCGCTTTCCTGCAGCGTGAAGTAGCGCTCATGGCGGGTGAGCAGGAACAGGGCACCCAGGGGCGTCCCCCGGGAGGCAAGCGCCACCATCACCGCCCCGTTAAAACCGGCCCGCTGGACCGCGCTATACCGGGGGTGTGACACCGTGGCAATATCCCCGATCACCACCAGCCGGCCGGTTTCGACCGCCTCCCGGTAGTAGCGCCCGTTCAGATCCAGCTCCTCAATGGCGGCCGCGACCTCATCACTGAGCCCCTGGGTGGCCACCAGCGCCAGCCGCCCGGAATCTTCCTGCAGCAGGTAAATCCCCCCGGCTTCCAGGTTTTCCGCTTCCAGCGTCTTTTGCAGCGCGCCGGCCAGCACTTCCTCCAGGTTCAGGGAACGCGATACGATCCCGGCGATGGCGTTAAGCGTTGTCAGCTCGCGTGTGCGCTCCAGGACGCGCCGTTCGAGCAGGGAATACGATTCCTGCAGCCGGGCGCTCATCGTGTTGAACTGCTCGGCCAGCTGCTCGATTTCATCCCCGGTGTCGGCCTTGATGGTCTGGGTAAAATTGCCCGCCGCCACATCCTGCGCCGCCTGAATCAGGTCGCCGACCGGCTTGGTCAGCCGCCGCGCGCCGACATACACCATCAGGCCGGGGACCAGCACTCCCATCGCCAGCAGGGCGAGCAGATAGCTGCGGTAGCCCTCGCTGGCCGCGAACAGCCCGGCCCAGGTTTCCTGCGTGATCACGACCCAGGCCGTGCCCGGCACCGGGGCGAAGCTGACCACGCTGTCCTCACTGTCGAATTCGCGGGTGCGCACCGCGCCAACCTCGCCGATCAGCGCGCGCTGCACCACCGTGTAGGCCGCAAAATCCTCGCCAATCCGATCCAGGTTGGTGTGGTAGATCGCTCTCCCGGTGCCATCGGTGATCACGGCGCAGCAGGAGGCCTCGATGCGCAGCTTGACGATATCGCCGTACAGCGCGCTGATGCTGGTGGCGTCCAGCCGGAACATGCCCAGCAGCGCCCCGTTGAATTCACCCATCGCCCCGATGACCGGGACGCCCACCACGACCACATCCTGGCCTTCTGGCCCCAGCGGCACAATGTTGGAGACAACCGTCGTGGGGAAATGCAGCATATCCCGGAAGAACAACTGGCCGGACCAGTCCTCGCCCTGCAGCTCCAGGCGCTGCGGGTAGGATGCGGTCACCGTGCCGCGGGTGTTCAGCAGCACCACCCCGCCATCGAATACGGCCACGCGGTTCTGCGCGCGGGCCAGCGCCGCCTGCTGCAGCGTAGTATCCTCAGCGGCCAGGGCCGCGACCCGGCTTTCGGCGGTCAGGGTTCTGGCGTATTTCTCCAGCTCCACGGTGAGCTGGTTGGCGGAGAGCCGGCTCAGTTCCGCGTTGCGCTGGACCACCAGGTCTTCGGTGACCTGCTGGTAGGCGGTGTAGTTCAGCAGCGCCACCGCGCCCAGAATGATCGCGGTGGGGACGAATGACCACAGGATGATCTTGGCCAGCAGGGAGTTCATACGCGGGCGAACAAACACAGCGGCACTCCTAACTTCCCTGCCGGTGGACGGCATCAACTTCCCGGGCCACATCCTGCAGCATGGACACCGGGGCCTGCCCCAGCACAAAAATCTGGTCCCAGGCGGCCTGCACCAGCCCGGTGACCGCGTTCATGTTCGCGAACGCCTCCGCGGTGACCGAGTATCCCTTCAGGTGGCCGTCGGCGAAGGCTTCCAGGGCCATATCCTCTGTCTGGGCGGGGTATTCGGCGCGGATATAGCCGATCCAGTCCTGGAGCAGCGAGGCCCGCGCGGGCTGCAGGAAGTTGGCGCGGGCCATCGCCCGGCCGTATTCCTTACTGATCAGGAACTTGAGCAGCTCCCAGGCCAGGTCGGGGTGACGGGTGCGGGAATAGATGCAGAAGCCGTCAGTGGTAGCCAGCGTTACGCGCCGGGCCGGGCCGGTGGGCATCGGCGCCACGCCGATGCGGAAATTCGCCGCGTTGAGGATATCGCGCAGCGCCCATGAGCCATCCTCGACCATCGCCACCCGCCCGGCGCTGAAGGCCTGGCGCGTGGTCATGTTCTGCACATCCAGCGGCGTGGCCATCACGTGGTCGTCCCACATGCGCGCGCGCAGCCATTCGGCGGCGTCAAGCGCGGCAGGCTCGGCCATCAGGCAGCGGGTCGGGTCCTCCGGGTCAACAAAATGCCCGCCCCAGGCGTTCACATAGACCTGAATCCGCTCCCAGGAGATGTCGATCATGCTGCCCCACAGGTCCAGCGCGCCGTCGCCATTCTGGTCATGCGTCAGCCGGCGCATGGCCTCCAGGTAGTCGTCAAAGTCCCAGGTATCCTCCGGGTAGGGCACGCCGTACGCATCAAAGAGGTCCTTGTTGTAGTACAGCGCCAGCGCGCCGTGATACTTCGGCAGGGCGTACTGGCGGCCATCCGGCAGGAAGAACGCCCGGTACTGCGCCGGAGCCCAGTCCTGGATCGTTTCCTCATCCAGGTCGGCCTCAACATACGGGCGCAGGTCGAGCATGTGGCCCTGCTGCGCCCAGGTGGGGAAGTACGCGCAGCAGCTCTGAAAGACATCCGGGGCCGTCCCGGCCTGCAGGTTCAGGAGCATCTGGGCCTGGAAGTTGTCCGGGTCGGGGGTGTAAAACACGCGCAGGTTATCGCGTTCCTGCAGGAACTCGGCGATCATGTCCTGGGCCATGGGCGGGAACCACTCGGTGTTCCAGTCCTGGTACACGAGCTGGACCTGTGCCTGGGGGGAGGGCGTGGCGGGCGCGCCGGGGCCGCAGCCGCCCAGCAGCAGCCCGGCGGCGCTCACCCCCGCCGCCTGTAGAAATCCCCGGCGCGATAACCCGCCAGGCTGAGACACGAGCGACGTGGGTGCGGCTGGCCTGAGTGTGGACATCGGCTCACCTTCTGCCTGTACAGCACACGCCACACAGCCCCGGCGTGCAGAACCCCGAGGCGTGTCACAGCGACACATGCTGCTGGAATCGGAGGGTTATGGTTCGTTTCTATTGTTACGGGTAGCAGCGCCGCTGTCAAACGACTGGCGCGGGGCATTTCAGATTAGGGGCGTTTCCAAAAGAAACGAACCGCAAAGCAAAGTATTCTGAGTTTTTTTAAGTGATCTATCGAAATGTTTTAGCAATTGGAGGGCAGGCGTCGGGATACATCCCGCCGCTACAAATATCATCCAACCCGTAGCGGCGGTTCGCGAACCGCCGTATCGCCTCCAACGCCCGATTTTCTATTGCTAACTGCTTTCGATAGATCACTTAGCGTTCCTGGCGAATTCTGCGGTTCAGATTGTTGTTGTGGAGGCTGCCCCAAGAGTGAAATGCGTCCCGCGGGAGGAAAGCGCCCGGCGGCCAGCGTTGGCCCCTAGAGGCAGTTCACCGGCAGGTCATCGCCTTCCAGCACCAGCACGTACCCCGGCGACAGCTCCACGCTCAGTGCCAGGCCGTTATGCACCTGGATGATATCCTCGGTGCCCCACACGCCCTGGGTGCGGTGCCACTGGCCGGAGAGCAGCACCCGCCCGGACTGGTGGTGGCGCTGGTCGGTGTTGGCGATGAAGGACAGCGACAGGTCCTCCTGCATCCGCGAAAAAACCAGGATGTGCGGGTTGTTGGACATGCCCACGCACCACGAATCCGGATCGTCCCGGCTGAGCAGATCGGCGTAGCGCTCGCGTAAATTCAGGGCATAACGCACACCCTCGATCAGGTTGTCCTCGCGCGTCCAGTCGAAGGCATGCTCGCTGAACAGCGGCAGCCGGTCAGCCGGGTACTGGGCCAGCATCTCGTTGGTGAAGCCCAGCCCGGTGTTGATCGGCTGCTGCTCGCCCAGCTCAAACCCGTTGTGGATGAACGGGATGCCGGGCATGGCGATGCACAGCGGCAGGGTGTAGTAGCTGTAGATGCGCCCGTTCCCGGTGCGGGAGGCCGCGCGCGGCGTGTTGTGATTCTCCGGCGTGGCGAAGAACGGGATCGGCACAGGCTCCCCCGCCCAGCGGTTGATGAAGTGCCGCAGCCCGTCGGGGTCGTTCAGCGCGAAGAGCAGGTAGCCCATCACCGCGTCGTAGCCTTCCTGACGGCTGGCCGAATCGATCGCGAAGTTTTCCTCCCAGAACACGAAGTTCGGGTTAATGCGGTGCGCTTCCTCCACCATGCGGCGCTTGAGCGCCATCGGCAGGGCGTGGCCCATATCGAGCATCACGCCGTCAATGGCGAATTCCTTCTGGTAGTACGGGATCACGCCCGCCACCGCGTCCCACAGCGGCTGGTTGGCGTTTTCCGGTGCAGCCAGCCGGGTATCGTACATGCGCAGCGTGTTATAGGCGCTGTAGTTGAAATCAGGGTGGTCGTACATCCGCAGGTAGGTCACGTCCGTCCAGGGCGGCTGGATGTCATCCGGCGGCCAGTCCGTAAACGCCCCCGGCACGCGCACCCGCGTGCCATCGTCCAGCGCGGCGAACCAGCGCCCTTCCTCCATAAACACCTGCTCCGGGTGCGGCGGGGGGGTGAACATATGGCGGTGGATTTCCGGCGGCGCGGGCAGATCGTGGAAATCGCCCTGTTCCACCTTCCACTTCAGCAGCCCCAGCGTGCCGCCGTCAAAGATCGGCAGGCCGAAGTGATGCGGGTCCAGGCTGCCCGGCGCGCGGTCGGGGATATCCGCCCGGATCCAGTAGAACCAGTCCGGGTGCTCCTTGATCCAGTCCGAATCGCGGGAGCCGGTGCGCAGCACGAACTCCATCACCACGCGCAGGCCCAGGTGATGCGCGGCCTCCACAAACGCCAGGAACAGCTCCTCGGTGGAGAAGCCCAGCGCCGGCTCGGCCAGCATATCATCCAGCCGGTAGGGGTTGCGGATGGCGTAGGGCGAGCCGAGCGTGCCTTTTTTGCCGTCCTGCCCCACCGCCGTGATCGGCAGCAGGTGGACGGTGTTGCACCCCAGGCGCCGGATATAGGGCAGCAGCATGATCGCCTTCAGCAGCGTGCCGGTATCGCGCCAGCCATCCGGGCGCGGCCGGATGCGCAGCTTGCCATCCCCGGCGTGGTCAAAGGCGGCGGCCACGCGCGGGAACAGGTTATAAACCATCGCCTGGCGGGACCAGCCATCGCCATTGTTGCCTTCCACCAGCGGTTCCGGCTCTGTGTTCAGGATTTGCTGGATGCGTTGGGCATAAAATTCGTAGGGGTTCACCGCCTGCTTGGTGAGCGTCCTGGCATCCACCCACAGGCCGGGCACAAGATAGGGCATGGCGACCGGGCGATGGTGGGTTCTGAGGGCGTCGATGATGCGGTGGAGCATGGACATAGGCTGGATACACTTTCCGCCGGGCTCAGCGTGGCAGTCCTGCAGGTCAGCCATTGTGAGCGTTCACAAGCCGCCTGCTCCCTGCGCGCCGGGCGGATCAGATGCGGGCTGGCGACTGGCGGGGAAGGGATGGGCGGCGAACAATCATACGACCCCTCATTTTACACGGTATGGGGGCCTGAATGCGAATTTTGGGCGCGGGATCAGCGGGCGGCTGGGGCGGACACCTGAACTGATCGTGCCCGCCGCCAGCCGGCCCCTGGCCGCGCGCTAGACGAGGTTGATGTGCGAGAAGATCATCGGGCGGCGCTTGGTTTCCTGCTGGAACACGTGCTTCAGCGCGGCCTCGATTTTCTCCCGGCGTTTCTTCGCCGACATGCGGGTGTCGGTCTCCGCGACGACATCGCGGATGCGGTCGCGCGCTTCCTCGAACAGCTCTTCCGCTTCTGGCAGGTACACGAACCCGCGCGTGATGATCTCCGGCTCGGCGATCAGCTCGCCCGTGTCGGCGTCCAGGGTGACGACGACCATCACAAAGCCATCCCGCGCCAGGATTTCCCGGTCACGCAGGACAGAGGGGCCGATATCGCCCACGCCGGAGCCATCCACGAACATGTAGCGGCCGGGCATGCGCTCGCCCAGGCGCATCTTGCCGTTCTCGAACTCCACCACCACCCCGTTTTCCACCACGGCGATGTTCTCGGAGGGGATGCCCGATCCCTCGGCCAGCTGGCCGTGGCGGATCAGGTGGCGCAGCTCGCCATGCACCGGGATGAAGTACTTCGGACGGACGAGGTTCAGCATCAGCTTTAGCTCTTCCGCGCTGGCATGCCCGGAAACGTGGATGTTGTCGATCGGGTAGTAGCTCACGTTCGCCCCGCGCTGGAACAGGCGGTTGATCGTGCGGCTGACCAGCTCCTCGTTGCCAGGGATCACATGGGCCGACATCACCACCGTGTCGCCGGAGCGGATATCCAGCTGGCGGTGGCGGCCCTGCGCCAGGCGGCTCAGCCCTGCGGAGGGCTCGCCCTGCGTCCCGGTGGAGAGGATCACGACCTTGCTGGCGGGCAGGCTGTCGATCTGGTCGATCGGGATCATCAGGTCCGCGGGCGGCTTGAGATAGCCCAGCTGCGTCGCCATCTTGATGTTCTCCACCATGCTGTAGCCGGTGACCGCGATCTTGCGGTTGTGGCGGATGGCGGCCTGCATGATCTGCTGGATGCGGCTGAGGTGCGAGGCGAATGTCGCCACGATGATACGGCCCTTGGCGGCCTTAAAGACCCGCTCAAACCCGTCGTCCAGCGTGGTCTCGGAAGGCGTCCAGCCCTCGCGCACGGCGTTGGTGCTGTCACTCAGCAGGGCCAGCACGCCGCGCTGGGAGAACTCCGCGATCTTGCCGAAATCGGGCGGCCAGCCGTCAATCGGCGTGTAGTCGAACTTGAAGTCGCCGGTGTGAACGATCAGGCCCTCCGGGGTGTTGATGCCGAAGCCCACGCAGTCGGGGATGCTGTGCGTCTGGTGGAAGGTTTCCACGCTGAACGGCCCGGCCTGCAGCGTATCGCCGGCCTCAAAGATGCGCAGCTCGGTTTTATCCAGCAGGCGCGCCTGGCGCAGCTTGACCTCCACAAACCCGATGGTCAGGCGCGTGCCATAGACCGGCGTGCCGGGGAAGGCCTCCAGCACGTGGGTGATCGCGCCCACGTGGTCTTCGTGGCCGTGGGTCAGGAAGATGCCCCGCACGTTGAGCTCCTCATCCAGGAGGAACTGGTAATCGGGGATGATGTAGTCGATGCCCAGCATGTCGTTCTCGGGGAACATCATGCCGGTGTCAATGATGATCGCGTCGCGATCGTAGGCGATCACCAGCATGTTCTTGCCGATCTCGCCCAGGCCCCCAATGGGGATAATACGTAGTGCTTTACTCATGTTTCTACTCCAATAGTCGTTGTTCAGGTTAATCCGGAACAAAAAAACGAACGTTGTCTATTTTTGCGGCGGGTAGCAGGCGCGCAAAAATACCTGCCCTGTTCCACAGGTTGAAGATGCCGATACTGCCGGTTTGGCCGGCTTTGTCCACAATCAACCCGGTGCAACCACGTTGCCCGGGATCAGGGTCATGCTGTATGGCCGCCCGCAGGCATACTGCGGCCGGCAGGGCCTTGATGGTTATATCCCGGCGGCCCGGCGCTACTTGCAATCGGGCCTAAGCATGGCATACTTTAGTCAGTCATACTGGGAACCCCGAAGGAAACGAGGCGTGCCATGCTGCGCTGGGAGCTGCTTGAGATTATCGAGCGGGATAACATCCTCACTGAAGCTATTGTATACCGCCCGCTGGGCGATACCAACCAGGGCGAGGATGCGTACCAGCTGCCAAATACGTCGGGTCACAGTGCCAGAGAGCTGATCAGCGCCGTGTTGTTTGACGGCTTCGAGCTGGTGTCGCAGTCGGTTGTGATACTGCCAGACGGGGCAGTGCAGAAGCACTGGACCTTCAAGCTGCAGGTGAACAAATCGTAAAGCCCTTTTGTTAACTGTAGAAGGGTAGCGGAGTTTGCGCCGTTGGGCAAGGGGGGATTTTGCACAAACTTTCGGCCAGCACGCGCCAGCCTGCTCCTTTGCCTGCCTCCCTGTGCCAGTCCGCGCCTGACCATAACCAGGATTAAACGACCTTGAGCGACTCCCATCGCGAGCTCGACCTGAAGCGGCTGACCGCCCACGCCCGCACCCTGCTGGGCATTGACCTCACCCCGGAGCAGCAGCGGGCCTTCAAGCGCCTGGCGGCCATCCTTCTGGACTGGAACCAGCACACCAACCTGACCGCCATCACCGACCCCGACGAAGTGGAAATCCGCCATTTCCTCGATTCGATGACGGTTGTGCGCGCGGTGGGCTTCCCGCCCGGCTGCCGCGTGATCGACGTGGGGACGGGCGCGGGCTTCCCCGGCCTGCCGCTGCGCATCATCTGCCCCAAGATAGCCCTGAGCCTGCTGGAATCCACTGGCAAGAAGGCCGAATACCTCCAGCACGTGGTGGATACGCTGGAGCTGGGCAACGTGAAGGTGGTGAACATGCGCGCGGAAGAAGCCGGGCAGAACCCCGCCCACCGCGAGCTGTACGATGTGGCGCTGGCGCGGGCCGTCGCGCGCCTGCCGGTGCTGGTGGAATACCTGCTGCCGCTGCTGAAGGTGGGCGGCAGGATGGTGGCGCTGAAGGGCGAAAGCGCGGCGCAGGAAGTCAGCGCGGCGGGGGAATCGCTGCGGCTGCTGGGGGGGGAGATGCGCCGCCTGATCCCGGTGGAGCTGCCCGAAGTGGCCGAGACTCATTACCTGGTGCTGATCGAGAAGGTCGCGGCCAGCCCTGCCCGCTACCCCCGGCGGCCCGGCGTCCCCAGCCGCAAACCCCTGTAAAGGAGCCTATCCATGGCGAAGCGCAAAACAGCCACCCTGGGCATTGACCTGGGCGGCACCAAAGTGCTGGCGGCGGTGGTTTCCGCCAAGGGCCAGATCAAGGGCCTCTCCAAAGCGGCCACCCCCAGCAACGAAGGCCCCGATGCCGTGATCGCCCAGATCGCCGCCGCCGCGGAGGAAGCCGCCGCCCAGGCCGGGCTGGCCCTCAAGGACGTGGGCGGGCTGGGGATCGGCGCGCCGGGCGTCGTGGACAGCGCCACGGGCGTGGTGCGTTTCGCGCCAAACCTGGCCCACTGGGATGAAGTCCCGCTGGGCCGCCAGCTCAGCAAGCAGCTGGGCATCCCGGTCGTGGTGGGGAATGATGTGGATGTGGCCACTTTTGGGGAATACGCCCTGGGGGCCGGGGCCGGGGCGCAGAGCCTGGTGGGCATCTTCCCCGGGACGGGCATCGGCGGCGCGCTGATCCTGAAGGGCAAGCTGCTCATGGGCGCGCGCGGCTCCGCCGCGGAGATCGGGCATATGACTCTGATGGCCGATGGGCCGCTGTGTGGCTGCGGGCGGCGCGGCTGCGCGGAGGCGATCGCCAGCCGCACGGCGCTGGAACGCGACCTGTGGACCGCGATCCGCTTCGGGCGGGAAACGCTGCTGACCGAGTTCATCAAGGGTGACGGGCGGATTCGCAGCGGCGCGCTGGCGAAGGCGGCGGAAGCGGGCGACCTGCTTGTGCTGGAAACCCTGCTGCGCACCGGGCATTACCTGGGCCTGCTGGCCGGGTCTGTCGCCAACCTGATCGACCCGGAGCTGATCGTCTTTGGCGGTGGGCTGATCGAAGCCTGCGCCCAGTGGCTGATGCCCTCCATCCGCGGCACGGCCCAGCAGCACTTCATCAACCGCCTGGATATCGATAAGGTGCGGATTGAGGTCGCCACGCTGGGGGATAACGCCGGGATTCTGGGCGCGGCGATGCTGGCCCGCAACACGTTCGAGTAGCGGCGTTTTCACCTTGATTCAGCAAATTGCTGCGGATATAAAACAAAAGCCTGTGCAGCGCCATGCAGGATTTCACCGGGCTGATTGCCCCGGGTCAGGGCATGTTATGGCGCATCTCCAGCCCGACGGCAGAACGCGGCAAAAAGCCTTCCCACTGAGTGTGATTCTCCTGCGGGGTACCGTCATCAGCAAGATCAACCACACCTTCATTCGCCTGCTCGATCAGGTCAAAGTATTTGCCATACTCCAGGCCCTTCAGGTGCATGCCCAGGAACGCCGTGACAAAGTGCTGGTTGATGTTGTTGATCCGGTTTTCATTCCAGGCCGGCTCGGCATAGCGGTAATACTCTCTGAAGGCTGCCAGCGCTTCTGGCGGCGGGGGATTCGGAGCGACGTTGTGGCGTGCGTTGACATAGGTCAACAGGTAGCTGTCAGCGTTCACCACGCCTTCGAAGATCGCTTTTACGCCGCGCTCATAGCCTGCCACATCGTCCTGACTGCCCACGACAAACAATGTGGGGACCGTCAGCCCGGCCAGCCCCTCAGAATCCCATAACCCGGAGGCCATGCCCCAGGGCGCGAAGGCGATCACGGCCTTGATGCGTTCATCGTGCGACGCCTCAAAGTCCGGGTTGCCCATGCTGCGCATTTCCAGGGCGGTGCTGCCCCCCGTCATCGCGCCAAACATCTGAAGGGCCTGCGCGCTGTAGCCCGCGCCTGCGGCATTGATCGCCCCATAGCCCCCCATTGAATAGCCAACCAACGCGGTCATCTCGGCATTGACCAGCCCAGCAAGGAACGTGTCGCCATCCGCCGCGCCCAGAGATGCCATCTCATCCAGCACAAACAGTTGATCCAGCGCGCGATTGAGTAAGGTGCTGGGGAATGGCCCGGCGTCACTGAAGGTTGAGTCCGTATGCGCAATCGAAACGACAACATACCCCTTCGAAGCGATATTCTCGGTGAGGTAACTCATCATCATGCGCGATCCGGGATAGCCATGCGAGACAATGACCAGCGGATAGGCCGCGCCGCTGGTATCCGGTTCGGCATCACGCAGCGCACGCCCTAAGAAGGTGAACGGAATCAGCGGGCGGTCGGGATTGTTCGCCACGCCAAGCACGTCACTGTATTCGGTGAGCGCGGTTTCGCCCTCAGGAATAATCGCAGGATACCATACCTCAACGGTGAGTGGGCGATCATAAAGCGGAATTTCGCCATCAGCAGCATTCAGGATATCAAGCCGGTCCGGGTCGACTAACTCCAGTGTGCGCACGCCGACAGAATACTCGCCGCGCGGGGCAAGTTCAGGCGCGTCGGGCAGCAGGTCGCCGAAAACAAACGCGGTCTCATCGCCCTGTGCGAGCGTGGTCCCTGCCATCCCTGCGATCAGCAGCACTGCAAGCATGCCATACAAAATACGAAATTTCATTTTAAATCCCCTTTTTGCCACACAAAATCAGGTAAATACCAGGCGTATGCTTTCGGAAGCTGTTGCCAGGACCACCGGCTGATCCATGCCGACTACAAAGCGTCCTTAATTATTCAAGTTACTTGATAAATACCCGGAAGTCAAACAGGGTGCATTCCAGATCCGGGGAGTTCTTAGAACCATAGCCACATTTGGCGAAACAGAAGTAAGGCTCATGTCGCGCTGCAAAGCGACGCTGCCACCACTGTTTTCCAGTCTTCACCACGCAAAAGGGCCGGCTTGCGACCGGCCCCTGGCGTTGTGAGTTATGAGCGAAACAGGCGCGCGTGCCCCTAGCCGGGGATGTTCTCCGGCGCGCGGGCGCGGTAGCGCTGGATGAACGCGTGAATCTCATCGGCATTCAGCTCGTCCAGCGTCAGCAGGCGGCCCCAGGCCGCCGCCGCGATGCGCGTGTCATTCTCCGGGCGGTAGGTCACGATCACGTGCTGCGGGTACGCATCCCGCATCTCGCGGAACAGGTCCAGCGCCTCATCATCGTCCGCGTCCCGGTAGGAAAGCCACACGTGCCCGTGTTCCAGGTTATGCACCAGCGTCTCATCCGCCAGGCCATCGGTAAAGACCCCTACCCGGGAAGGGCTGGCATAGTGCCAGCCGCCGGTGGGCGGGTTGGAATTGTAGGGCGGGTGCGGATCGCCGATATTGATGTGATCGCGGCTCTGAATCGGGTAGATGACGCTGTTATCCGGGATAGTTGCCAGGTCGATGGTGGGGGCGGCGGTGCTGATCCCGCTGACCACGATGATCACCAGGAACAGCAGCGTGACGCCGAGCGCCCCGCCGATCACGATACGCTCAAAGCTGCTGCTTTTGCTGCGGGCTTGTTTGGATTTTTTCTTGGCCACGTTGGTTGCTCCACAGAAGAAGAATTAATTCTACTAAAGTTATCCAATAATAGCACAGCCTGCCAGCATACCAGGCCTCAACCGTGGCTTTTTCATTAAACACTCAGGTTTCTACCCGCGGCGTCAGGGCAGCACGCCCCACAGGTGGACGACGTTCGCCCGGTCCAGGCTGGCCAGCAGCGTGCCATCCGGGCTGAAGGCCACCGCGGGCGCGGGGGCGTCCTCCGGGCGCGGGCTGGCGGTGTCGTCCCCGGCGGTGAGCGTGGCCAGCAGCGCGCCCTGCCCGGCCTCCCACACCTGGAGCGTCCCATCTTCCAGCGCGGCGGCGACCAGGCGGCCATCCGGGCTGAACGCGATCGCGTAGATCGGCCCCCCGGCGCTGAATTCGCCCCGCAGCGCGCCATCCCGCGCGTCCCACAGGCGCAGCACGCCCTCCTGATCGGCGCAGGCGATGCGTTCTCCGGCCGGGTCAAACAGGAGCTGGTTGGGGCGGCGGGTGAGGCTGTCGATCTCCAGCGCCAGCGTGCGCGTCTGGAGGTCCCAGAGCAGCAGGCGGTGATCCGTGCTGGTCGTGGCCAGCCGGTCGCCCGCCGGGCTGAAGGCCAGCGCCGTCACCCAGCCGGTATGGCCTTCCAGGTCGACCGGCTCGCCCTCCGCGCTGAGGTCCCACAGGCGACCCAGGCCCACCCGGTAATTATTGACGCCATCCTTCATGCCGCCGCGCGCCATGAGCAGGGCGTCCTCCCCGCTGTGCAGCGCCACGCTGCCGTTGGGGTTGAAGCTGGCGCCATCCCGCAGGCGGCTTTCCGCCAGCAGGGTGTTATCCGCCACCGCCCAGGAACGCACGAAATCCTCCCCCAGGACGAGCACCCGGTCCCCTGCCGGGCTGAAGGCCAGCGCGCCATAAGGGACCCGGCCGGGCGGGGAGCTGCGCAGGCTGAAGGGCGTGGGCGTGATGCCATCCGTCGCGGCGGTCATCAGCTGGACGGTGCTGGCCGGGATGTTCCAGAGCTGCACGGCGCCGCGGTCATCGGCGGCGGCCAGGCGCTCCCCGGTGCGGTCGAACGCGAGGCGGCTCAGCGGGCCGATCCCGCCGGGCAGCGCGGCCAGCGCCCCCAGCGCGGGGATGTTCTCCGGGGTGAGCGCCGCCCGGTCACCGGGGATAGGTTCCGGCAGCGGGTAGGCGGCGGGCGCGGCGGTGGGGGTCACCGGGCGGGGGGTGGCCGTGGGCGGCGCGGGCGAGAGGGCCGGCCCCACCAGGGCAACCCCCGCCTGGTCGATCTGGCCGCAGGCCGCCAGCAGCAGGCTCAGCAGCAAGAGCAGTCCTCGGTTACAGTGCATGGGCTTCCCCCTTAGTAGTGTGCAGGGCGCCAGTTCCGGCGGCCGTTCACCCGCCCGCCTGCAGCAGCAGCGACACGCCCGCGTAGGCCAGCAGGGCCAGCATGATGCCCTCGAACACGCGCTGCTCGACATTGGTGAATACCCACTTGCCCAGCCACACGCCCGCCGGGATCGCCGGCAGCGCCCACAGCACGCCCACCAGCGCGGCGGGGTCGATCACCCGCGTGCCGAGGAAAAACGGCAGCTTGACCAGGTTGATCACGGCGAAGAAGAGGGTCGTCGTCCCCAGGAAGGCCAGCGCCGGGCGCTTCTGCAGCAGCAGGTAGATCGTCAGGATGGGGCCGCCCGCGTTCGCCATGGCGGAGGCCAGGCCCGCGCCCAGCCCGCCCAGCCAGCCATGCCAGCGCCGGGGCGTGTAGGCCAGCCCGGCCAGCCGGTCGCTGCCCAGCTTGTAGAGCACGGCCAGCAGCGTGAAGGCCCCCAGCAGGCGGCGCAGCGCCAGGTCGGAGAGCGAGGTCAGCAGCAGCACGCCGATCAGCACGCCGCCCACCGCCGCCGGGAGCAGCAGGCGCAGGTCGCGCCACTCCCAGCGCCGCCAGTAGGCCTGCAGCGCAAAGGCATCCCCCAGGATGAGCAGCGGCAGGCTGAGGCCCACCGCCTGCGGCACGGGCATGATCGTGCTGAGGATCGGCACGACCAGCCCGCCCGCCGCACCGCCCAGCCCCCCTTTGGAGAGCCCGATGAACAGCGCGGCAGCCAGCACGGCCAGGAATGGGGGCATGATGGAGTATTCCCTCTGGGGTAAGGGGTGGATGCAGGATCAGCTTTCCCCGGCAACTATACCGCAGGCCAGGGAAATGAGGGAATACATGAACAGCGCCAGGGTGTGGGCTGGCGCTGTGTCGGGGGCGATCCGGGCAGGCTGTGCGCGGCTAGAACTCACGCGGGCGCTTGAGCACGCAGAAGTACGCGCTCGTCCAGTTGCGCATGGTGTCGTGGATCAGGATATCCTCGTTGCTGCCGGTATAGACCGGCTCCATATGCACCAGCTCCCAGCCTTCCTCCCCCAGCGCGTTAAGCTGCGGGATGAGGTGTTGCGGCGAATAACGCGCGGCGGGCGCGGTGTAGCTGTCCTTCGTCTTGCGCTGCACGCTGGCATCCAGGATGCCGCTCCAGTATTCCCAGCGGGTGGCCATGGTTTTCCCCTCTCATCACTAGTGGCCGGTACTTCCACCCTCATTACAGCACAGCCTGTCCCCCGCCGCCTGACCGGGGCCTGACAGATAGCGGACGGTGCGCCCTGGGGCATTCCCTCACACGCCGGAGGCTGTACCGGCGGCGCTGCTCACGCCAATCATGGCGCATCTTCTTCCGGTGAAGGGCAGGCAATGCGCGAACATAGCGGCAAAAACCTGATAAAATACAGGGGATTTATCCATTTCGAGAGCGTGCATTATCAATTCTCAGAATGGAGGATGTCTCAACTCGCCTGCCTGACTGCAACAGGAGGGGGTCACATGGATGGAACGCCGCACGATCCGCGTGGTATTGCGCCGGTAGCTCAGGTGTCCGCCGGCCATGATCTGTTTGGTGAGCAGCGAAGTCTCGGAATCAGCGCCATTCAGTTTAAGGCACTGATAGCCGGTGACAGCAGCGTGCTGGTCATCGAGAACACTTTTCATGCGCCGGGTGGCCCGGCCCGTCATCTGCACTACGCGCAGGAAGAATGGTTCTATGCCGTTGAAGGGCAGTTTATTGTGGAGGTAGGTCAGCAACGCTTCATGCTCAACCCTGGCGATTCGCTGCTGGCGCCCAGGCAGGTTCCGCATGTCTGGGCTTTTGTGGGCGGGGGGCGGGGCAGGATGCTGATCGTCTTTTCACCGGCCGGTAAAATGGAAGCCTTCTTCCGGGAGGTCACCCGGGCCGGGGCCATGCCGCCCCAGGACCCGGAACTCTGGCGCGCTCACGGGATGGAGCTGCTGGGGCCGCCGTTAGCGCTGGAAACACAGGCGCGACCCTGATTGCGCGTGCCATGCGGCCTGCCGGCATGGACGCGCCCGCCGCCCCCCCCGGTTGACACGCCCGCCCTTTTGCCGCATCCTATGGGCTATGAACCGCCGATGCCTGTCGCTCCTGCTGCTGCTCCTGCTGGCCGTCACCGCTGCCCTGCCGCCCGGCGGCTCCCTGCGCGCCCAGGGGCCGGACACGCCTGACCCGCGCCCCACGCTGCCGCCCACCTGGACGCCCACGCCCACCCGGCTCCCTACGGAGACGCCGCGCCCGATCCCGACCCGGCTTCCCACAGAAGCGCCCTCGCCCTCCGCCACGCCCCTGCCCGCCCTGGAACCGCCGCCGCCCGCCGTCCGGCTGGAGGGCATGACGCTGGTCTGGCAGCAGTACAACGGCTGCGCGCCCGCCGCGCTGACCATGCTGCTCAAGTATCATGGCTGGCAGGGCACGCTGGATGTCACCTCGCGCGCCATCCGGCCCAGCAGCGCGGATGTCAGCGTGCGCGGGAGCGAGATGGTGACGTTCGTGGAGCAGCAGGCGCTGCGCGCGGTGGTGCGCAGCGGCGGCACGCTGGATGTGCTGCGCGCGCTGGTGGCGGCGGGCTTCCCGGTGCTGGTGGAGAATGTCTATAACCCTGGCGGCAACGACTGGATGGGTCACAACCGCGTGGTGATGGGCTACGATGACGTGGCGGAGGTCGTGCTGACCTTCGATTCCGTCCTGGGCGCGAACCCCGACCGCACCGGCCGCCCGATCCCCTACGCAGAGTTTGAGGCGCTGTGGAAGCCCTTCAACCACACCTACCTCGTGATCTTCCACCCGGAGCAGGAGGCGCGGGTGCAGGCCCTGCTGGGGCCGCACTGGAACGCCACGGAGAGCGCCGAGCTGGCGCTGGCCCGCGCGGAGGCCGCCCTGCGCGCCGACCCGGAGGACGCCTACGCCGCCTTCAACCTGGGGACGGCTCTGCTCACGCTGGGGCAGGCGGAGACGGCCGTGCTGGCCTTCGACCGGGCGATGGCGCTGGGCCTGCCGCGCCGCTTCCTGTGGTATCAGTTCGGGCCGTTTGAGGCGTACCTGCGCACCGGGCGTTACCGGGAGGTGCTGGCCCTGGCGGAGGACGTGCTGCGCACCACGCGCGACGCGGAGGAGATCTACTACTACATGGGGCAGGCGCATGCCACGCTGGGCGATCCGCAGCGGGCTATCGCCAGCTACCAGCAGGCCCTGACCCGCAACGCGCACTACGTGGAAGCGCAGATGGCGCTGGACTGGCTGGTGGAGATCGTGGCGGAGCTTGACGACTAGCAGCAACGCGCCGCCGGACAGCGGGGTCACAGCGGCGCGTGGGGTGGCTGGCTCAGGCGGGAATCAGTCCCGCTTCTTCCGCGGCTTGCCGAAGGTCAGCGCCTCGTAGTGGCGGGCGGGGGCCATGCTCAGCAGGTCGGCCGCCGCTTCCTCGCGGATGTACTTCTCCAGCAGGTCGGGGTCAGCGCCCAGCTCCTTGATGTACACCTCGCCGCTGAGCGAGTTGGGGTCGCTGAACGGCACCAGGTTCAGGATATTGCCGCCGGCCTTGGCGATGGCCGCCGCGACACTGGCCAGCGCGCCGGGCTTGTGCTCCAGCTTCACTGTCAGCGCCAGGCCCTTGTCCTGCCCGCCCAGCACGTCCACAAACGCGCGGAACAGGTCGATCTCGGTGATGATGCCGACGATCTCCTCCCCGCGCATAACGGGCAGGCCGGTGATGCGCTTCTGGATCATGATCCGCGCGGCTTCTTCCATCGGGCAATCTTCCTCGACGGCGTACACCGGGGCGCTCATGATCTGGCGCAGGGTCAGTTTATCCAGGATGGTGTAGATCTCGTAAATGCTGAGCGTCGTGGCCTGTGAGGGGCGGGACGACAGCAGGTCGTTTTCCACGACGATCCCGATCAGCCCGCCATCCTCCACGATGGGCAGGTGGCGGATGTTGTTCCTGCGCATCAGGTCCAGCGCGGCGGGATGCGTCATGTCCGGTGGGGCGGTGATGGGGTTGGGGGTCATGCGACGTCCGACAATCATTCGGGAATCCTCCTGATGAAGCAGCACAGGCGCGGGCGCAGCCTGCCGGTTCGGGGCCGCCCCGGCCTCACGCCGCACTACTGAAGTTACGTACTCTTATTGTAGCGGATTTTTTACGCGCTGCCGGCCGGGACAAAGCATGCCGGGCCGGGAGCAAGCATGCCGGGCCGGGTCGTCTGGCGGGTGAAGTGTGCCGGATGGAATCCCATTCGCGCGCCGCCTTTCCAGGCCGTTCACGACCGCCCCCTGCAGCCGGGCGTGATTCCCCTGCCGCCTGACACTTGCCTCTGGCCTCCGCCGGACGCTTGCCGCTTTTCCGCGCCGCCGTCTATACTCAGGGGCAGCGCTTCCGATGTCTGATCTCCGGGATGGTGCATGCCCATGAAGTCCCTGCCGATGAACCGCCTGATTCCCCTGCTGGTGGCTGCGCTGGCGCTGGCCTGCGGCCTGATCGTCCTGAACGCGGGCGCGCTGGATGCCGCCGGCGGGCGCGTGCTGGCGCTGGATGACGTGTACATTCACCTGCAGTACGGCTGGCAGGCCGCGCAGGGCCATTTCCTCCAGTACAATGCCGGCGACCCGCCCTCCACCGGGGCCACCAGCCTGCTCTACATGCTCCTGCTGGCGGCGGGCTTCGCGCTGGGCATCACGCGGGCGGCCATGCCGGGGGTGATGGTCGGGCTGGGGCTGATCCTGTTTCCGCTCAGCGCCGCGCTGCTGGCGGATACGGCCCGCCGCGCCCTGGACGCGGTGCATGCCCGCCGTGGCCCGCTGGACAGCACGCCGCCGCCCGCCTTCCCCACGTGGAGCGCCGGGCTGATCGCGGGCGGGCTGTTCGCCGCCAGCGGCTGGATGGCGTGGGCGTTCCTCAGCGGGATGGAAACCGGGCTGCTGATCGCGCTGGTCGCGGCGACGCTGTGGGCCTTCGTGCAGGGGCGCGTCCGCCTGACCGCGCTGTTTGCGGCGCTGGCGATCCTCACCCGCCCGGAGGCCGTGATCCTGGCCGGAATGCTGGTGATCGCCCAGGCGCTGCTGGACCCGGCGGAAACCAACGACCGGCTGCGCCGTCTGCTGTGGGGGCTGGCCCCGCTGGGCGCGCTGCTGGTTTCCCCCCTGATCGCGCTGACCCTGACCGGCTCTCCCAGCGCCAGCGGCCTGCTGGCGAAATCGTGGTTCACGATCCAGCCGTTTTACCTGGACAGCACGCTGCTGGAGATTGCGGCGATCAAGCTGGAGCTGCTGGTGCGGCTCTTTGGCGGGATGGCCTCGGACGGCCTGTGGCATGTCTTTCCGCTGACACAGGTATTCGGGCTGGTAGGGGCGCTGGTGCTGTGGTCGCGGGGGCGCGTGCGCGAACGGCGGCTGGCGCTGGTCTGCGCGGGGTGGGTGGTGCTGGGCATCGGCGCGACCGCCACGCTGCAAACCGCCACGTGGCATCACTACCGCTACCAGATGCCGCTCTACCCGGCGCTCGTGATGCTGATGGGCGTGGGGCTGGCGGCCCTGCTCAGCGAGATGGCCGCCCGGCTGCGCGAGCAGCGCATTCCGCGCGGCGTGGTGGCGGGCGGGGCGCTGATCCTGCTGGCGGTCTGGAGCGCGGCCAGCGTGCGGGCCTTCCGCGCGGAATACGCCACAGATACGCGCACGGTACTGGAACAGCAGATCCCGCTGGCGGACTGGCTGCGGGCGAACACGCCGGAGGACGCGCTGGTGGCCGTGCATGACGTGGGCGTGATGCGCTACCTGGGCGAGCGCGCGACCTATGACGTGGTGGGGCTGACCACCACCGGCATGGCGGCGGTCAACCGCCACGGGCCGGGCGCGATTTACGAACGGCTGGAGCAGGTGCAGCCGGATTATTACGCCGTGTATCCCGATGTGGCCCCGCCCTATTACGGGGTGGAAGCCGCCCCGGCCCTCTTTGGGGAGGAACTGCACCGCGTTGCGCTGGAGGGCTGGTGGTCGCGCTACACCAGCGCCGGCCCCGCCCAGGTCATCACGCGGCCGGACTGGTCGGGCGCGGCGCTGGCGGAGGCCGCGCAGCAGCCCCACCTGCTCGACCGGCTGGCCGGCTGGACGCTGACCGACGCGCTGGACGTGGCCGACATCGATTCCGAGGCGGCGCATGGTTACGCCTGGTGGCACGCCGCCCGCCCGGAGGGCTTCCTGACCCTGCCGCTGGTGATGGCCTACCATGACGCGCCCGCGATCACGGTGACGGATGCCGTCCGGCAGCTTACCGGGGGCGAGTCCTTCACGCTGGAAACGCCGCAGATCGGGCAGGCGCTGCTGATCGCCGGGCGTTTCCATGTCACGGCGGATACGACCGTGCGCGTGCATGTGGGCGCCTACGACGCGGGCCTGTGGAAGCTGCCCGCGCTGCCCGGCGAGTGGCTGGAGAGCGCCTTCACAATCCCGCCGGGCGTGGTGCAGGCCGCGCAGACCCCGATCCGGCTGACGCTGGAGGGCGCGCCCGCGGGGGTGTTCCTGAGCGCGGGGCATTACTGGGCCTACCAGGGCCAGCCGGAGGCGCTGCCGCCCGCGCCGGGGGCGATCAGCGGCGCGGCCTTCGCGGAGGTCGTGCGCCTGCGCGGGTTCGACCTGCCGGGGCGCAGCTTCGCCGCCGGGGATGTCCTGCCGCTGACGCTGCACTGGCAGGCGATCGCCCCGCCGCGCGCCGATCACCGCGTCTTCATCCATCTGATGGACCCGGCGAACGACAGCGCGGAAGGCATCGTGGCGCAGGTCGATGGGCAGCCCGGCGGCGGCACGTACCCGTTCTGGGTGTGGGCGGCGGGGGAGAGCTACAGCGAGACGCTGCTGCTGAGCATCCCGGCGGATACCGCACCGGGGCGCTACCAGCTCCTGCTGGGAATTTACGACGGGGTCAGCGGGGAGCGCCTGCCCATCGTGGGTGGGGAGGATTACGGGGCCAGCCGCCTGATCCTGGCGCCGATCGCGATCCGCTAGCGCCCGGCTATGGCATTGACAATGCTAGCCGATCGATGCGGCCTGTGCGTAGCGTCGCTTT